>Ga0233378_1000114_pt1 | contig 25662 bp, 16 predicted proteins | sample ElkDunMinimDraft_7_FD_180690 | JGI IMG/M metagenome (GOLD analysis project Ga0233378, IMG submission 180690) | Fecal eukaryotic communites from dung pellets of Tule Elk in California, USA - Elk Dung E4 | ecosystem: Host-associated > Mammals > Digestive system > Large intestine > Fecal | place... | reverse complement strand
TAGCCGCCACAGAGTTGCGCAGCACAGGGTGTATGGTGCCGAAGGTGGCTTCGATGTCGTTCTCGTGCTGACTGAAGTTGAGGTTCTCACTTGCGCGTACAGCCTCGGATGAAATGAAGTTAGGGAACATGCGCTCCCAACCGCGAGGCAGGGTGCATCCGTGGAAGATTATCATCAGCCCGTACTCGTTAGCATCGGCAAGGATGTCTTCGTAGAGCTGCATGGTCTGCTGCTTGTCGCTGCCCACGAAGTCAATCTTCAGTCCCTTGATGCCTGTCTTCTGCAACCACTTCATCTCCTTGCGGCGCTCAATGACGGTGTGGAGCTTATGCTTAGGTCCTTGAGGGGCGTCGTTCCAGTAGCCGTTGGAGTTGTACCACAGGAAAATGCCTACGCCCTTGCTTTCAGCGTAGCGTGCCAGTTCCTCCATCTTTTCGTAGCCGATGTTTGTATCCCAAAGAGCATCGATGAGCACAAATTCATATCCCATGTCTGCGGCGAAGTCGATGTACTCCTTCTGCTCCGCATAGTTGCAACTGGCATCCTGGCGGATAATCCAACTCCATGTCGAGCAGCCGTACTTGTAGTCCTGGCTTGCTTCGTACATAGGTTTCACTACGTCCCACATGATGGTAGTCTCGGCTATAGGTTTGAGCGTTTCACCCACGGTGATTGTCCTCCACGGAGTCTCGCCAGGAAGGGATAGTCCGGGTGCCGATGTACCTACACCGCCAAACTCATCAGGGTGAGGGTAGCCGATAGCGTACTTGTTGCCGCCCTTGTTGTCAAGACGGCTTGCGCAGTACGAACCGTTCACGCCAGTCTCGCACAGCATCACCCAACCGCTGTCGCCCACACGGAACAGAGCAGGGAAGGCATATCCCAGTCCGTCGCCGTTCTTGCCCATCGGAGCGTCGTAAGTATAGTGAGTCTCGTAGCTTGGACATGTGCGCATCCATCCGCTCTGCGGCAACATCTGCGGACAGAGGAATGTGGTCGAACCTTCAGGGATGACAAATCCTGTGGCTTCCTCCTTTACAAGGCAAGAACGAATGTCACCCTTTGGCAACACTTTGTAGCGGAACGCCACATTGTTGTTGTCAACTCGGAACGTGACATCAAACGCATGACGCCCACTCTTGTCGTTGAATGAACAAACCACCTCGTTAGCCTCGTAATGTATTTTGCTCTTCTTTGCCTGGCGCATTGTGTAGTCGTCAGTCACGCGCTTCGCCTCTGATACTTTGCGCAGACTCACCCCTTTGGTGAAGTCGCCGAAAGTCGTATTTATACCCAGAGGTGACTGCTCGACAAACACCTTTTCGTCGAGTTTTACCGAATAGTGAGCCTGACCGTCGGCGGCGCCGACATCAACAGACAAGCGTCCGTCAGGACTCTTCACAGTTTGTGCTCCCGCCATTCCTGCAAGGAGCAGCATTAAAGCCGTAATTTTGTGCTTCATAATGTATCTGAATTTAAAGTTATGCAGATGTTTTGAAAAACGAACGAGCGCTCGTTCGAAAACAAATGAGCCCTCGTTCGTAATTAAATGAGCGCTCGTTTGCTAGTTGCAAGTGCGAAAATACAAATAAAAATCCAAGGTTTGCACACATTCGGGAAGTTTTTCCGTGGAAAGAGTGAGCGCGTCATATAAAAAGCAGCAGGGGACGCAATTAATTGCGTCCCCTGCCTATTGAGATAAATGTATAAGTTTGAATTACTTGTTCAAAGCCTGAGCTACGTCAACGGCGCATGCTACTGTGCAACCTACCATTGGGTTGTTACCAATTCCGAGGAATCCCATCATTTCTACGTGAGCAGGAACTGATGAAGAACCAGCGAACTGAGCGTCAGAGTGCATACGACCCATAGTGTCGGTCATACCGTAAGAAGCAGGACCAGCAGCCATGTTGTCTGGGTGAAGTGTACGACCTGTACCACCACCTGAAGCTACTGAGAAGTATGGCTTGCCAGCCAATACGCGCTCCTTCTTGTATGTACCAGCAGTTGGGTGCTGGAAGCGTGTAGGGTTAGTAGAGTTACCAGTGATAGATACGTCTACGCCTTCGTGCCACATGATAGCAACACCTTCGCGAACGTCGTCAGCGCCGTAGCAGTTAACCTTAGCGCGTGGACCGTCAGAGTAAGAGATGCGCTGTACTTCCTTCAATTCGCCTGTGAAGTAGTCGAACTTAGTCTGTACGTATGTGAAACCGTTGATACGAGCGATGATCTGAGCTGCGTCCTTGCCCAAACCGTTGAGGATAACGCGGAGTGGCTCCTTGCGTACCTTGTCAGCCTTAGCAGCGATCTTGATGGCGCCTTCAGCAGCAGCGAAAGACTCGTGACCAGCGAGGAATGCGAAGCACTTAGTCTCTTCGCGGAGCAACATTGCAGCCAAGTTACCGTGACCGATACCTACCTTGCGGTCGTCTGCCACTGAACCTGGGATACAGAATGCCTGGAGACCGATACCGATAGCCTCAGCAGCCTCGGCAGCTGTCTTAACGCCCTTCTTGATAGCGATAGCGCAACCTACAACGTAAGCCCACTTAGCGTTCTCGAAACAGATTGGCTGAGTCTCTTCACATGCCAAATAAGGATCCAAACCATATTCTTCGCAGATAGCGTTAGCTTCTTCGATGTCTTTAATACCGTTTTCATTCAATGCAGCGAGAATCTGCTTGATACGACGGTCCTGGCTTTCGAATTTTACTTCTCTAATCATAGTTTTTTCCTCCTTATATTATTCGTGACGTGGATCAATATGTTTAACTGCACCCTGTTCAGCTGTGAAGCGTCCGTAAGTACCTGTTACTTTCTTCAAAGCTTCGTTAGCGTCTGTTCCCTTCTTGATTTCGTCCATGAACTTACCCATGTGGATGAATTCATAACCGCAAATCTGATCGTCCTTGTCCAAAGCGATGCGGTTGATGTAACCTTCTGCCATTTCCAAGTAACGAGGGCCCTTTGCCAATGTTCCGTACAATGTACCTACCTGGCTGCGAAGTCCCTTACCTAAGTCTTCCAAGCCTGCACCGATCATCAAACCGCCTTCTGAGAAAGCAGACTGAGTGCGTCCGTAAACGATCTGGAGGAAGAGCTCACGCATTGCAGTGTTGATAGCATCGCAAACGAGGTCAGTGTTGAGAGCTTCGAGGATTGTCTTGCCTGGAAGAATTTCTGATGCCATAGCAGCAGAGTGAGTCATACCTGAACAACCGATTGTTTCAACGAGAGCCTCCTGGATGATGCCTTCCTTAACGTTAAGGGTGAGTTTGCAAGCACCCTGCTGAGGTGCGCACCAGCCGATACCGTGAGTAAGTCCGGAGATGTCCTTAATTTCTTTTGCCTGGATCCACTTTCCTTCTTCTGGAATTGGAGCAGGTCCGTGGTTAGGACCTTTGGCAACACAGCACATGTTCTGTACTTCGTGAGAGTAAACCATATTCGTGTGTTTGTTTATAAAGTGAATAAATGTGTGTAATTATATTCTTTAGGCAAATTTAGGAAAAGATTTTTAAAGATGTAGCACTTCCGAATTAAAAAATAAAAAGAGGGAATAAAAAGTGGGAGATGTGGGATTGGAGGTGCGGGCATTTGTGAAATAAAAAAAGCAGTCGGACTATAAGCCGGGTTCTGTGCCGCACTCGGGTGCGGTGTCTGTCATTTATCCAGGCCTTATGTCGCCATAAGGCTCAAGCGTTCTACCCTCTGGCTTGGGCGGGCTACCCTCATAGCGCCAGTTTACATGAACTTGCAGCTCCCAAGATGCACAGCCGAATGTGTCGCCACATCGCTGGTGGGCTCTTACTCCACCTTCTCACCCTTACCCCAAGAGGGGCGGTTATTTTCTTCTGCATTACTCAACCCTCGCGGACTCCTTCTATATTAGGAAGTGGGATGCCCTGTGCTGCCCGGACTTTCCTCTCTAACCTCTGAGGTTACAGCGACAGACCGTCCGACTGCTTTTATGGTTTGTGTGGTGCAAAGTTAGTGTTTTAGTTGTTAAGTCAAAAGTTTTTTTGGCAGGACATTTTGTGCTGATAAGAAATGAACCCTCAAGAAGAGATTCCTGAGGGTCCATTTGTGTGTTTGCGATGGGGTGCTTGTTTTCCGTTATTCTTCTGCAAGCGGAACGGCGTAGCTGCCTGACTTGCCTGCTGGTGTCTTGCCCCATATCCAGAGGGTCTGTTCGTCTGAGCTGTTTGCTGACTTGAATACTGACTGGAGGTCTTCTACGCTTCTGATGTTTTGGTTGTTGACCTTGAGGATGATGAAGCCCTCTGGCACTCCGTAGTCCTTCAGACGTCCATTCTTCAGTTTGCTTACCTGGATGCCGTAGGTGAGGTTGAGACTCTTCTTCTGGCTGTCGGTGAGCGGTGTGAATTCTGCTCCGAGGATGTCCATGTTTTGGGCTTTCACAACGTTTGTGTTGCCTTTCTCGTTGCGGAAAGTAATGGTTGTGCTCTTCTCCTTCTTGTCGCGGATGTAGCTTATGAGAGCCTTGTCGCCTGGGCGGTAGCGTGTTGTCGTTTCCTGAAGTTCGCTCATCTTGGTGATTTTTCTTCCGTCTACAGCTACGATGACGTCGCCTTCCTTGAGGTCAGCTTCTGCTGCTGCGCCGTCTTCAAGCACTTCTGCTACGTAAACTCCGTCTACTGTGCCGAAGTCGGCTGTGAATTTCTCGTCCTTGCGCTTCTGTGCTTCGATGTAGTTGTGGAGATCCATTCCGCTGATTCCGAGAAGGGCTCTCTGCACTGTGCCATATTCCTTGATGTCGGTAACGACTTTCTTCATGATGGTTGTAGGGATGGCGAATCCGTAGCCTGAGTATGAGCCTGTCTGGCTGTAGAGCATGGCGTTGATGCCGACGAGTTCGCCGCGTGCGTTGACGAGAGCGCCACCGCTGTTGCCTTTGTTGATGGCAGCGTCAGTCTGTATGAACGACTCAATGCTGTTGGCGCCTAAGTGTCTGGCTTTGGCGCTGACTATTCCCGCTGTGACAGTTGATGTGAGGTTGAAGGGGTTTCCTACTGCAAGAACCCATTCGCCAATTTTGAGTGCGTCGCTGTCGCCAATGACCAGGGTTGGGAAATCTGTTCCTTCTATTTTGATGAGTGCCAGGTCTGTTGTTGGGTCTGTGCCTATGATTTTTGCGGAGAACTCGCGGTTGTCATTGAGGGTTACGGTGACATTGTCTGCATTTTCGACAACGTGGTTGTTTGTGACAATGTATCCGTCGGCTGAGATGATGACTCCTGAGCCTGCTCCTTCGCGCTTAGGGGTTTGGATTTGACGGCGTTGTGTTCCTCCGTTTCCTCTGCCGAAGAAGTCGCCGAAAAACTCTTCGAATGGGTCACGGTATTCGATGGTTTGCGTCTTTCCGTTAGTCACTACCTTGATATATACAACGGCGTTGCATGCTTTTTCTGCAGCAGAGGTGAGGTCGACTGGTTGGCCTGGTATGGTGCTTTCAGACGATAGTGTCATGAGTGCCGGTGTGGCTTGTGCTGGTTTGTCGGTGTTTATTTCCGCTATTTCGCTTTCTGTTGATTTGATGGCTGATGATGCAAAGGTGTATGCGAATGCGCCGGTTATGCCGGATACGATTGCTATGGCAGCCACTGTGCCGTAGAGCCTTTTGAATGATTGTTTCATAATATCCTGTTGGTTTAGTTGTTTTTTATTCTGTTAATTCACTTTTGTTGAAGTGTTAAATTCGTAGCATGTTTAACTTTTCTGCCGTTAAAATTATAGCAAACTCTAATATGAGCAAAACATTTGTGCAAGAAAAAAGGTTCATTTTGGATTCTTTTAACAATAGGGGGTTGGTCGTTAACACTGGTTTGCGGTGTGGCTGGTAAAATTTACATTTGTTTGTTGTTGTTTGCGGCACTCTTTTTTTAACATTTAAGGGTGCTGAGTTGTTTGCCATGCTGCGGTATGAATTGCGTGCTTAGTCTGAGTTCGTATAAACTTAGTCTAAGTTTGTATGTTTTTAGCCTGAGTTTGTATAAACTTAGCCTAAGTTTGTAGTTTTTAGCGTGGGGTGGGGCTTTAAGGTCTTAGGGGGCGTGAAGGTCTTAAATGGGGGGAGGAGGATTTTGGGAATTTAGGGTCGTGAAAGTCTTTCGGGAAATGAAAAAGGGCCGCATCAGATTTGAGATGCAGCCCCTTTGTCGTTAGGTTTGTCGTGTGCGACTATTTTGCAGTCTTGATTTGGAATGTCACGATTGACATCTTAGGCATGTCGACTGTGAGTTCGCCCTTTTTCGTGAGTTTTGCGCCCTTGAATGCTGTAGGGATTACCTTGTTAGGGGCGTCGAATGTGTTGTGGTCCTTCATGTCCTTTGAAGTAAGGATTTCGGCGTTGACGATTTCGCCCTTAATGCCACCGAGGTCAATAGAGAGTTTGTTAGAGTTGTCGAGGTCGGCGTTGGCTATGTTGACGTTGATTGTGCCGTCCTGGCTCTTTGATGCTGACACGCTGATGTAAGGCGCGGTTCTATTGCCGTTTTTGTCGCGCTCGTTCTCTGCATCGAATTTGTCGCAGGTTACGCTGACTGGTATGTTGATGGCTTCCATATTAGGGGTGTACATGCGGAAGACGTGGTAGGTAGGTGTGAGCACCATTTTGTCGTCCTTTGTGAGCACCATGCTCTGGAGCACGTTTGCCACCTGGGCGATGTTGGTCATCTTGACGCGCTCGGTGTACTGATGGAATGTGTTGAGCGATATTGCTGCCACCATAGCGTCGCGCATGGTGTTTTGCTGGTAGAGGTGGCCTGGCACGCTGCCTGGCTCTTCGTCCCACCATGTGCCCCATTCGTCGACGAGGAGGTCGATGCGCTTGCGAGGGTCATACTTGTCCATGATTTCGATGTGCTTCTTGAGCACTTCCTCGATTCCTACTCCGCACTTTGCAATGGTCCAGTAGTACTGGTCGCGGTTGAAGTTTGTGGCGCTTCCCTTGCTCCTGTTCCATGAATAGCATGTGTAGTAATGGAGCGAGAGTCCGCGCATCTGTCCGCCTACGTTCTTCATGAGTACTTCTGTCCAGTTGTAGTCGTAGTCGCTTGCTCCGCTGGCAATCTTGTAGAGTCGGTTGCCGTTGTAGTTGCGGCAGTAAGTGGCGTAGCGTCGATAGAGGTCTGCATAGTATTCAGGGCGCATGTTTCCGCCGCATCCCCAGCTTTCGTTACCTACGCCTACATACTTCACCTTCCAAGGGTTCTCGCGTCCGTTCTGCTTGCGGAGTTTTGCCATTGGGCCGTCCTTGGCTGTCATGTATTCCACCCACTTGGCTGTTTCCTCTACGGTACCGCTGCCCACGTTCATGCTGACGTATGGTTCGCAGCCGAGCATCTCGCAGAGGTTGAGGAACTCGTGTGTGCCGAAGCTGTTGTCCTCGACTGTGCCGCCCCAGTTGTTGTTGACCATGCGAGGGCGGTTCTCCTGAGGGCCGATGCCGTCCATCCAGTGGTACTCGTCGGCAAAGCATCCGCCTGGCCAGCGCATGACAGGGACCTTTATGTCCTTGAGTGCCTGGAGCACGTCGTTGCGGTAGCCTTCGGTGTTAGGGATGGATGAATCCTTGCCTACCCATATTCCCCCATAGATACATGTGCCGAGGTGTTCGGCAAACTGTCCGTAAATCTCTTTGTTGATTTTCTGCTTGGCGTCGGAGAGGTTCAGTTGTACTGTCGACTCCTTTTGAGCCATTGCTGGTAGTGCCATAAGGATGGCCAAAGCTAATGTCGTTTTCTTCATATTAGGTTGTTAGGTTTTGAGGTTTTAGGTTATTAGGTTATAAGGTTGTGAGGCCCACAACCTTATAACCTAACATCCTGTTAGTAAACTGCAACTTTCTTGCCCGCAATGATGTATATTCCCGAAGGGAGTGATACGGTAGCGGTTCCTCTCACAGTGTTGCTCCACACGCGTATGCCTGCAGTGTTGTGGATGGTCACAGGGATGGTGCTGAATGTTGTGATGCTGACACCTCCTGCAACAGGAACTACTGCAACAGGTGTGCTGTTATCTTTGGCAGGGATGTCGCTTATGCCGTCAGCCACGTTCTCCTCAATGAGAGTCAGGCGGAAGTCGTCGGCCTTATACCAGTCGCCTGCTTCGATGCCGAGGTTGAGCGTGCCCTCTTCTCCGATGACAATGTTTTCGATGACAGCTTCCGTGAGGTAGAACTTACCGAATGTGTGTGCATCTACAGCAACCTTGTTGTCGTTGGCAAACATTGTGACGGTGCGGCCCTCGCTTGTGCCCACCATAGCAGTGAGGCGATATGTTCCTGGCACGAGACCTTCTACGGTCTGGCTGATGGCAATACCTGTCGAATCGCTTAAGTTGAGATTGTTGAGCAGGTAGGCTCCGTCGCTGCCCACACCCTTATAGTAAAGGTTGCTTGTCGCTTTAGCCGATGCGATAGTCTTGTCCTCGACAGTCCAGCCAGTAGTGCTGCCCAGCTCAAATGAAGGGTTGACGATGAAACCTGTGCAGTCCTTTTCGCCTTCCACGTCAGTGATGTTGATCTGAAGTTTGTAGCTCTCGATTAGCTCTTCGAACTTGCTTATATAGCTCTTGAGTTCGGCTGCCGACAATGTTCTCTCAGAGAATATCTTTTCTGCTGCAGCAATGGAGTCCATAAAGGCGTTTTGAGCCTCTTCGGTCACAATGTCATGGTATTCGTCGATGAGAGTGTAGCAGGAGTCGATAGCAAGGCCAAGGGTGAGGCACTCGTTGTCGATTTGCATGTTTGAATATGCTCTGAAGCGTCTTGTCGTAGCCTCGTCGTAGAAATATCCGCGCAAACCTTCAGTCATAGCGCCTTCCTCAATAGGCGAGAAGTAGTCGTCAGTGTGGTCGATGAGCATTGCTCCTGTCTGGAGTGTTGTCCCCACGTATGTTCCGATGAATGAAGGGTCGGCATTGACAACAGGCGATGCCAAGCATGTTATGCCTGCTGATGTGAGCGTCTGCTTCTTAGCCGATGACGTCATTACGAGGTAAGTCTTTCCGGCTTCGAGTGTGGTGACGTCGGTTGTCCTTTGAGTGATGCCCGATAGTTTGCTGTGGGCGTTGACCTCGCGTGCTATGATGCCGTGAGGAATCTCCACAGTGCAAGGCGATGTGAGCTGGTACCAGTGGTTTGGTTCCTGCGAAAGGTTGAACGTGTAATTCGCCACGTTGATGTCGCCCAGCGGTTGGAAGTCATAGCCGGCGGTGAGAGTAAGGTTCGCACACGATGAGTCGCTCTTCTTTACGATGTTGTAGCCTGAAGTAAAGGCGTCGTCAGCAACGTAGAATAGGGCGTTAGGGTTATTTTCGAACACAGGCTGGCTTCCTATTCCTGTCACTTCGGTAAGGTCGAACGAAGTTGCGTCGGCATAGGCTTTTCCGTTGCTCAGGCTTGTGAACTTATTGAAGTCCCAGTTGCCTGTAAACTTGAGGCAACGGTTTTCGTAGCTGGCTATTGCGAGATCGGATTCCTTGAGGATGAAGCGTGCGATGGTGTCGGAGTTGACGTACTGCAGGGTGTCGTCTGAACTTAGTGACGTGATAGGGTTGACCACTGTAGCGCAGTATAACGTTCCTGGTTCAAGCGGACATGAAGATGTACTGGTAATGTTGATTTCCGCTTTTTGGCTTTTGCCTGCTTCGATGGCTATCTTACCAGTCTTTGTGCCTACTAACTCAAATGTGGCACCATTGTCTTTGCTGCCGTGAATGTTTATCTTAGGCGAGCCTTCGTAGATGTTTTCGCTGATATTTGCGATTTCAATCTCGCAAGTGGCTTTGCTCGGGTTGTAGACAACTTTGAAGTCTTCGCCGTTGTATGTCTCGATTTGGTTGCTTCCGAGGATGTCAATGCCGAGCAGTTGCAGTTCGCTTTTGACTGATGTCGGTGTCAAGGTGTCGGAATCCAGTACTGTCAACTTGTCGTCTGTGACCCAGATTGTGTATGTCCTGTCGAGAGTAGGCTTGCAACTTAGAGTGATGTATTTGTCGCTGCCGTCGTTGGTGAAGACTGTCGCTACGTCTTCGTCTTTGGCGCTCGGCAATGATGAAGGCTTGCTTCCTGTAGTCAAGAACAGGTATACGCCTGAGAAATTGAGTGTGCTGTTGTTGCTTACCTTTATGCGGATGTCGTTTGTCCTGTTTAGGTGGAACTTCTCTGGGCGAATGATTTTTACTCCGATATTGCGCACCTTAGGCTGTATCTTGTAGACCATGCCTTGGCTTTCGTTGAAGCCGTTCATTCCGTTCTCGTCGTTTACGGTGTACCATCCGTCGCCTTGTCCGCCCCATCCGAAGTTGAAGTGGTAGAGGTTGGTCGAAGCCTTGTAGCCGTCGAGCACCACGGCGTGTCCGCCGCTAGTTGCGTGCACACCGCTGTAGACGATAGGACGTCCGTTTGCGAGTTCGTTGTATATTTTGGTTTCCCAATCTGTCTGGTTAGAATCCCATTTGTAGAGGCATTCGCTGCTCATGCGGAAGTAAGAGTTGAAGGTGTTTACGAGATCTCTTATCTGTCCTGCGGTCGAACTTCCGTATGTGAGCCATGTGCCAGCGCCTACAGCGGCGTTGAATGTGGCCACTGCTTCGTCGTATTCTGCTGGGCGGCTGCCGTTGTAATTGTCGAGCATGAGGTCCCATTTCATGGGTGTGCCTTTAGGGTAGCTTACAGTTACAGGGGCTGAGCCGTAAGTGTATGTAGGGGTTGTGGCAAGGAGGGTTGACGGGTTATCCTTGCGCCAATGGTAAATGACTTGTGCTGCTGCTGTAGCCACGCATCCTGTCACGGCACGGTTGGTAGTGCCTGTGATGAACGGGCAGAGGTTGTTGTATGGCCCGCTCTGATGCCAGTGGGCTGTGACGAGCGGATCGATGTCTGTTTTGGTGGCAGTACGTACTGTCGGTTCGATTGTTGCTCGCGTTCTTGCTTCGTTTGGTGTGTTCGCTCCTTGTGCCTGTGCGTCTTCAATGAGAGTAGCGTAGTGGTTGAGCCAGTTTAGGAGGTGAGGCGGAAGTGACTCTTCGTCGAAGTCTCCGCTCTCTGTATATCCGAGTATTTCAGGCAGACAGTCGTCGCCGCTGACAATGATGAAGCCTTGGTTTTCGCCACGGCTGAAGATGTAGTAGGGTGCTGTGGCTTTGACGCTTTCGTCGAGTGTGCGTGACTTTGCTTCGTTTCGTACGGCTGTTTTAACTAACACGGGTTCTGCATTGGTTGGCATTAGCGATATTGCTAACGATTTTGCTTTTTCCATGTCGATAGGGTCGGCCATCATTGTGGCGGACACCAGTGCTGACATGAACCCTAATAGGAACTTTTTCATGGTATGCGTGGTTTTAAAGATTTGTTGTCTGATAGGTTAGTCGTCAAGTTTGAGCACTGCGAGGAATGCCTTCTGTGGCACTTGCACGTTGCCGATTTGCTTCATGCGCTTCTTGCCTCGCTTCTGTTTCTCAAGGAGTTTGCGCTTACGGCTTACGTCACCGCCGTAGCACTTGGCTGTCACGTCCTTGCGCACCTGCTTTACGGTTTCGCGTGCGATGATTTTGCCGCCTATGGCTGCCTGGATGGCTATGTCGAACTGCTGGCGCGGGAGGAGATCCTTGAGGCGTTCGCACATTCTTCTGCCGAGGTATACGGAGTTGTCCACATGTGTGAGTGTGGAGAGTGCGTCGACGCTTTCGCCGTTAAGCAGGATGTCGAGCTTGACGAGTTTTGACGGGCGGAATCCCGCTGGATGATAGTCGAACGATGCGTATCCGCGGCTGATGCTCTTGAGCTTGTCGTAGAAGTCGATGACTATTTCGCCGAGAGGCATGAGGAACTGCAGTTCCACACGGTTGCCGGCGATGAATTCTTGCTTGAGCAGTTCGCCTCGCTTGCTGAGACAGAGGGTCATGATTGGCCCGATGTAGGATGCAGTAGTGATGACGGTCGACTTGATGTAGGGTTCTTCTACATGGTCGATGAGCGTAGGTTCGGGCATTCCTGAAGGGTTGTGCACTTCCTGCGCCTCGCCGTGCTTGTCGTAGATCATGTACGACACGTTAGGCACGGTTGTGATAACGTCCATGTTGAACTCGCGGTCGAGTCGTTCCTGCACGATTTCCATGTGGAGCAGTCCGAGGAATCCGCAGCGGAATCCGAATCCTAACGCGGCTGAACTTTCGTGCTGGAAAGTGAGTGACGCATCGTTTAGCTGCAGCTTTTCAAGGCTGGTGCGCAGGTTTTCGTAGTCTTCGGTCTCGATAGGGTAGACTCCTGCGAAGACCATAGGTTTTACTTCCTGGAATCCGGCAATGGCTTGGTTGCTCGGGTTGGCCACAGTGGTGATGGTGTCGCCCACCTTCACCTCGGAGGCGTTCTTGATTCCCGAAACGATGTATCCCACGTCGCCGGTACGGAGTTCCTTGCGTGGCACCATGTCCATCTTGAGCACTCCGATCTCTTCTGCCTGATATTCTTTCTTGGTGTTGATGAAGCGCACTTTCTCGCCTGGGCGTATCACTCCGTTCACAATCTTGAAGTAGGCAATGATACCGCGGTAGGAGTTGAACACGGAGTCGAAGATGAGCGCCTGGAGCGGTGCTTCCTCGTCGCCTTTCGGATGCGGTATGCGCTCCACTACAGCTGCAAGAATGTCTTCCACTCCCTGGCCTGTCTTGCCCGAAGCGAGGATGATGTCGTCGGGGTCGCATCCGATGAGGTCGATGATTTCGTCGGCAACCTCCTCGGGCATGGCGTTAGGCATGTCGCACTTGTTGATGACTGGAATGATTTCCAGATCGTTGTCTATGGCCATATAGAGGTTGGAGATTGTCTGCGCCTGCACGCCTTGGGTGGCGTCGACGATGAGCAGCGCTCCCTCGCATGCGGCGATTGAGCGTGACACTTCGTAAGAGAAGTCCACGTGTCCCGGAGTGTCAATAAGGTTGAGCGTGTACTTCTCCCCCTTATATTCGTATTCCATCTGTATGGCATGGCTCTTGATGGTTATTCCGCGCTCGCGCTCAAGTTCCATGTCGTCGAGCATCTGCCCGTCTGTGACCTGAATCGTATTGGTAAATTCGAGCAGGCGGTCTGCCAGCGTCGACTTGCCGTGGTCAATGTGGGCTATGATGCAAAAGTTTCTAATATTCCTCATATATATAATTATGTGTAAGATTTCAATGTTATGTGCAGAGGCTAATACCCTTAAATTCGGACAAAATTATTATTTTTTTCGGACATTACCTAATGGCAGGCGCTTAAAACGATGCAAACGAGGGCTCGTTGATAATTTTTTGAGGGCTCATTTATTTTCAAACGAGCGCTCGGCAACTAGTTTGCGCTTAAACGTTTGCAAATATATGCAGCACCGTCTGTAGATAAATGCTTAAGCGTTTATGAATAATTGCTCCAGCGCTTGCAGTGCGGGTTGCGGGCGGCGTGGCTGACAAAATGCGTGTTTTCGCATTTTTTTGTTTTGTTTTATTTTGCCGTAATGCGGAAATGCTGTATTTTTGTGGCGCATAAAGAGAAAAAGACTACAATATGTTAACCGCACTGACAAACCTCAACCTACTTGCTGCACTACGACTTAGTACGTCGGGGGTGAGAAGGATATGCCAGTGCGATTGCAAATAAGAATAACGAATGCAAGCATGGAGCCTTTCTCACCAGCCGTGAGGAAGGTTTTCTTTTTTAGGGAAAATCAAAACAAAACAATAATAATATGAGCGACAGATTATTTATTTTCGACACGACGCTTCGTGACGGCGAACAGGTGCCAGGATGCCAGTTGAACACGGTGGAAAAGATTCAGGTGGCAAAGCAGCTTGAGGCCTTGGGCGTGGATGTCATTGAGGCAGGATTCCCTGTGTCGAGTCCGGGCGACTTCAATTCTGTGATAGAGATTTCAAAGGCTGTGACTTGGCCTACAATTTGTGCTTTGACACGTGCTGTGCAGAAAGACATAGAGGTGGCTGCCGACGCGCTGAAGTATGCGAAACGCAAGCGCATCCACACCGGTATCGGAACCAGTGATTCGCATATCAAGTACAAGTTCAACTCCAACCGCGAGGAAATTATCGAGCGCGCCGTGGCAGCGGTGAAGTACGCCCGTCGTTTCGTTGACGATGTGGAGTTCTATGCCGAGGATGCCGGACGCACCGAAAACGAATACCTGGCTCGCGTCGTTGAAGCTGTCATCAAGGCTGGTGCCACTGTAGTGAACATCCCTGACACAACCGGCTATTGCTTGCCAGCAGAGTATGGCGCAAAAATCAAGTACCTCTGCGACCATGTTGACGGCATCGAGAATGCTATCATTTCTACTCACTGCCACAACGACCTTGGTATGGCTACAGCCAACACAATGAGCGGAGTGCTCAACGGAGCGCGCCAAGTTGAGGTGACCATTAATGGTATCGGTGAGCGCGCAGGTAACACTTCGCTTGAAGAAGTCGCTATGATTTTGAAGTGCCACAAGCACATCGGCATAGAGACAAACATCAACACCCAGAAGATTTATCCTACAAGCCGCATGATAAGCAGCTTGATGAACATGCCAGTTCAGCCTAACAAGGCCATCGTGGGCAAGAACGCATTTGCTCACTCCAGCGGAATCCATCAGGACGGAGTGCTGAAGAACGTGCAGACATACGAAATCATCGACCCGCACGATGTGGGAATCGACGACAATTCTATCGTTCTCACCGCTCGTTCGGGACGTGCCGCGCTTAAGAGCCGTCTTAACGCCCTCGGCGTGAAGTTAGAGCAGGAACAGCTCGACAAGGTATATGAAGAGTTCCTCAAACTTGCCGACAAGAAGAAGGACATTAACGACGACGACATCCTTGTGCTCGCCGGAATAGACCGCACTCAGAACCACCGCATCAAACTCGATTACCTCCAGGTTACGAGCGGTGTGGGCGTGAAGTCAGTGGCAAGTCTCGGACTCAACATCGCAGGCGAGAAGTTTGAGGCTTGTGCCAGTGGTAACGGTCCTGTCGATGCGGCAATTACAGCTCTCAAGAAAATCATCGATCGCCACATGGTGCTCAAAGAGTTCACTATTCAGGCAATCAGCAAGGGTTCTGACGACATGGGTAAGGTGCACATGCAGGTGGAATACGACGGTCACATGTACTACGGATTTGGCGCTAACACCGACATCATCGCTGCGTCTGTAGAAGCGTATATCGACTGTATAAATAAGTTTAAGTAGGACCCACCCCTAACCCCTCCCAAAGGAGGGGCATATAATCCGATGAATGACTATAAGACTGCTTCTCCTGACAGATATGGCTTGCTGAAGGCTTATGCACGGGAAAATCGTAGGAACCCGACTATGGCGGAGCAGGTGCTGTGGAAAAATATAAGAGGCGAGCAGTTGGGTGTAAGAGTTCTAAGGCAATACGTGATAGGTGATTACATTGTGGATTTTTTACTTCCTGACGCTGATTTAGTTATAGAAGTTGATGGAGCGTACCATTCTGAACGTCTTCAAATGGAAGATGACGAACTTAGAGAAGAACACTTGAATAGGATGGGGTATAGAGTTATACGTTTTACCAATGAAGAGGTGCTTTATGATACGCAAAATACATTGGATGAAATCATGAGTAAAATAGAAGAATATGAGTGATAAAGTATCTACTCCCCTCCCATGGGAGGGGCAGGGGGGAGGGTCTTCTCTCTTCGACAAAATATGGGACGCCCACGTGGTGCAGAAGGTGGATGACGGCCCTACACAATTGTATATAGATCGCCTTTATTGTCATGAAGTGACAAGTCCGCAGGCTTTCGACACCTTGAGAGACAAGAACGTGCGTGTGTTTCGTCCGAATCAGGTGGTGGCGATGCCTGACCACAACACTCCGAGCGACCAGCAGGAGCGTATCGACGATCCTGTAGGGCGTAAGCAGGTGGAGACCTTGGCGAAGAACTGCGCCGAGTTCGGCATCAAGCACTTCGCTATGGGCACAAAGGACAACGGTATCATCCACGTAGTAGGACCAGAAAAGGCGCTGTCTCTGCCAGGCATGACAATCGTGTGCGGTGACTCGCACACGTCGACACATGGTGCGGTAGGTGCGATAGCTATGGGCATCGGTACGAGTGAAGTGGCACAGGTTCTCGCTTCGCAGACAATCCTGCAGAGCAAACCGAAGACCATGCGCATCAACATCGAAGGCGCTTTGCCTGAAGGCTCGACAGCTAAGGATGTGGCTCTCTACATTATGGCAAAGCTGACAACGGCTGGAGCAACAGGCTATGCAGTGGAATATGCAGGTTCTGCTATTAGAAACATGTCAATGGAAGGTCGCCTCACGCTCTCAAACCTCTCAATAGAGATGGGAAGCCGTGCCGGACTCATTGCTCCCGATGAAATAACGTTCGAGTATCTTAAGGGACGTGAATATGCCCCTAAGGGTGAGGCATGGGATAAGGCCGTTGAGGAATGGAAGAAGTTGCGTAGTGACGAAGATGCTGTGTTCGACAAGGAAGTGACATTCCGTGCCGAAGACATTGCGCCGCGCATCACATACGGAACGAATCCAGGAGCGGGAATTGCTGTTGACGAGTGCATACCTGCACTTGAAGAGATAGCCGAGACCGACCGTGGCCAATTCCTCAGTATGCTTGAATATATGCAGTTTGAGCCAGGGCAGAAGCTCGAAGGCACGCCGGTGGACTACTGTTTCCTCGGAGCATGTACCAACGGACGTATTGAGGACTTCCGCGCTTTCGCGTCTGTAGTGAAAGGCAAGAAGAAGTCTCCGAACGTAGTGGCGTGGCTCGTGCCTGGTTCTTGGGCGGTGCGTCAGCAAATCATTGACGAGGGCATCTACAAGATTCTTGAGGATGCAGGCTTTGAATTACGTTTGCCATCATGCTCCGCTTGCCTTGCCATGAATCCCGACAAGGTGCCGGCAGGCAAACTCTCCATATCGACAAGCAACCGCAACTTCGTGGGACGTCAGGGACCAGGTGCACGCACCATCCTCGCATCGCCTCTCGTGGTGGCAGCATCAGCAGTGACAGGAGTAATAACTGATCCGAGAAAATTGTAAAAGATTATGGATAAACAGAAATTTGACATCATACAGTCGACCTGCATACCAATCCAGATTGACAACTGCAACACAGACTTGATTATCCCTGCGCGCTACTTGGCGAGTACAACTCGTGACCCGAAGTTCTTCGGCGACGCGTTTATGCACGACTTGCGTTTTGATGCAGACGGCAATCCCGTGGCGGATTTCGTGATGAACAGGGCTGAGTATGCGGAAATGCCACGCAAGGGGGTACACGAAATTATCATAGGCGGGCAGAACTGGGGTTCCGGCTCAAGCCGCGAACATGCCGCATGGGCTATTGCCGGTTATGGCGTGCGTGTGGTAATCAGTAGTTCGTTTGCCGACATCCATCGCAACAACCTTCTTAACTGCTTTGTTTTGCCAGTTATCGTCAGCAAGGAGTTTCAGCAGGAACTCTTCGATACCGTCAATGCCAATCCGCAGGCGGAAGTGAAGGTTGACGTGCCAAACCAGACCGTGACGAACCTCGCTACGGGTAACAGCGAGTCGTTCGAGATAAACGGCTACAAGAAATACTGCTTGATGAACGCCCTCGACGACATCGATTTCCTTTTGGAGAACAAGGGCAAGATTGAGGAATATGAAACGACTCGTAATCTTTGACCTTGACGGTACGCTGGTCGACACTATAGCTGACCTTGCCGGTGCGACGAACTATGCATTGGTACAATTGGGATTGCCTACACATTCCGTGCAGGCAATTCGTTCTTTTGTGGGCAATGGCATCAACAAACTTCTTGAACGCTCCTTGCCTGAAAGTGAACGTACGGAAGCCGGTGTGATGAGGATGAGAGAGCATTTCATCCCTTACTACAATGTGCACAATGCCGACCTTAGCCAACCGTATCCGGGCATCGTGTCGTTGCTCAACGAACTTCAGAGTAGGGGAGTGCTGCTTGCCGTGGCGTCAAACAAATATCAGGCTGCGACGGAGAAAATCATTGCCCGCTATTTCCCCGAAATAGATTTTGTCAGGGTGTACGGGCAGCGTACAGACGTTCCGATCAAGCCCAATCCTGCGGTAGTGCTGGAGATTATGGGGCATGCTGGAGTTGAACGCAATGAGGTGCTCTATGTCGGCGATTCTGGCGTGGATATGCAGACAGGCATAAATGCCGGCGTGGACACGGTTGGTGTGTCGTGGGGATTTCGTTCAAGATCTGAATTGGAGTCTTTTAGTCCGCTTGCAGTCATAGACAGTGCGGAGGATTTGCTGGGGTTCGTATGATATGGGCAAAAACTGTATCGGCGATTTGCCACATTCGTGGAATAATAGTAATTTCGCACAAACAACGAACTCACAAACTTAAAAACTCACGAACTCATAAACTTAAAAACTCAATCATATGAACAGACAAGAACTTATCGAACAGATACGCTTGAAGAAGTCTTTTCTCTGCGTAGGTCTTGACACGGACATAAAGAAGATTCCTGAGCATCTGCTTGGCGAGGAAGATCCGATCTTCGCTTTCAACAAGGCTATCATCGATGCCACTGCGCCTTACTGCGTGGCTTACAAACCAAACCTCGCATTCTATGAGAGCAACGGTGTGAAGGGCTGGATCTCGTTTGAGAAGACTATCGACTATCTCAACGCCAACTATCCTGACCACTTCATCATTGCCGATGCGAAGCGCGGCGACATAGGCAACACTTCTGCCATGTATGCTCGCACATTCTTTGAGGAGATGGACATCGACTCGCTGACGGTGGCTCCTTACATGGGTGAGGACAGCGTGACTCCGTTCCTTGCTTACGAAGGCAAGTGGGTCATTCTTCTCGCTTTGACGAGCAACAAGGGCAGTCATGACTTCCAGCTCACAGAGGATCCTGAAGGCGAGCGTCTCTTTGAGAAGGTGCTTCGCAAGAGCCAGGAGTGGGGCGACAAGGACAATATGATGTATGTCGTTGGTGCTACTCAGGGACGTATGTTTGAGGATATCCGCAAGATTGTGCCCGACCACTTCCTGCTTGTGCCAGGTGTAGGCGCTCAGGGCGGAAGCCTTGAGGAAGTGTGCAAGTATGGCATGAACGCCGACTGCGGACTCCTTGTCAACTCAAGCCGTGCCATCATCTATGCCGACAAGACTGAGCGCTTCGCCGAAGTGGCTGCCGAGGAGGCAAAGAAGGTGCAGCAACAAATGGAGGCGTTGTTGCCGTGAAGATTATCAACGATCCGGTATTCGGATTTATCAGCATACCGCGGGGATTGCTCTACGACATCGTGAGCCATCCCGCATTCCATCGCCTGAGCCGCATCAAGCAGCTCGGGCTTTCAAATGTTGTCTACCCTGGAGCGCAGCACACGAGGTTTCAGCATTCCATAGGGGCGTTCCACTTGATGGGGCTGGCTGTTCAGTCGCTCATGAAGAAGGGACACTTCATCTTCGATAGTGAGGCGGAGGCTGTGCGCGCTGCTATTCTATTGCACGACATTGGTCACGGCCCATTTTCGCACGTGCTGGAGCATACTCTCATATCGGGTGTCGACCACGAGGAAATATCCCTTATGGTTATGGAACAGATGAACGAGGAGTTTCGCGGACAGCTCACACTCGCCATCAAGATATTCAAGAATGAATATCCGAAGCGTTTCCTCCACCAGCTCATCAGCAGCCAACTCGATGTAGACCGCCTGGACTATCTGCGTCGCGACAGTTTCTTCACAGGAGTGACCGAGGGAAATATCGGCTCGTCGCGAATTATCGAGATGCTCGATGTGGTCGACGACCACCTTGTGGTGCAGAAGAAGGGTATCTACTCCATAGAGAACTACCTCGTCACCCGTCGCCTCATGTACTGGCAGGTCTATCTGCACAAGACTGCCGTGGCTGCCGAACACATGCTTGTCAACGCCCTTGTGCGCGCTAAAGAACTTGCTCGGCGAGGAGACGAGCTTTTCGCATCTCCGGCGCTTCGCTATTTCCTGTATAATGATGTCGACCGTGAGCGTTTCTTTGGCAATCCCGAGAGTCTGCGCCATTACCTTTCGCTCGACGACAATGACATTTGGAGCGCTCTGAAGGTCTGGTGTGACCATCCCGACAAGATTCTTTCTCGCTTGAGCAGAGATTTCATCGACCGCCGCATATTCCGTGTGGAAGTGAGCGAACAGCCTTTTGATGTCGCTTATGTTGAGTCCAAGACCAGGGAGATAGCGGAACTTTTCGGCGTGACAGATGATGAGGCGCGCCATTTCACCGCTCTTCTTGAAGTGGGCAAGGATATGTATAATATAGATGACGACAAGATTGAGATTCTTCAGGGCGACGGCACTACGCGCGATGTGACCGAGACGTCCGACATGCTCAATCTTTCCACTCTCTCCAAGAAGGTGAAGAAACACTATTTCTGTTATCAACGCATCTGACACTGCTTTTTTCTTTGACATGGTTCTTGCTGCTTGCACAGAACGTCACAAACATCGCAGAGGCGTCACAAACATGGCGCCTCTGCGATGTTTTCGTATCCGTGGCGCCATGCTGTGCCCCAGTCCCTACGGCAATCCTTTCCTAACCCTTCCCTGGCGGAGGGGCACGCATCCCCTTTTTGGTTCCCGTTAACGTTGTCGTTACCGTCATCATCATCGGGGTGAGAAATCATTGCCACCGCAGCAGAAATTTACCTCCACCTCGGTGGATTTTTTGTGGCACTGCGGAGAAAAGTATAAATAAAAGTAATATTTGTACAAATAATAGTTTTATTTATATAAATATTAGTTTTATTCTTACAAATATAAGTTTTATTTATACTTTTTAGCGAGGGATCTGTAAGTTTCGAGCGCAGTGATGTGAAGTTTTCAGCGAGGTGAAGGGGTTTCTTCGGACAGGGCATGCCTTGTCCTTGCATCTTAATTCCTTGACTCTTGGCTACTTGGGTGGGGTGCGCCCTACGCGGACAGGGCACATCACCAGCCTCTGCTCTGTTTGTGCTTTCTGTCGGATGCATGGACCTGCCTGGCGTGTGGTCGGGTTAAAAAAGACTAATAATGGCAGAAATGGGTGGGGAAGCGAACTTGTTACGTTCTTTTTTTGTATATTAGCAAAAGGAAAGCATTTCCCTGCGTATTCGGGCGAGCAGACCTCGCCCCTACGTGATAAATCTGATACTTATGAACAACAATAATTATTGTGTTATTTTGGCTGGCGGAAAGGGTACACGTTTGTGGCCGAGCAGCCGCCAGCAGAAACCTAAACAGTTTATTGACTACTTCAGTGCGGGCGAGACGTTGCTGCAGTCGACCTATCGCAGATTCAGCAAGTTTATAGATAAGGATAACATCATTGTGGTGTCGAACGAGCACTACCGTGACCTTGTCATGGAGCAACTGCCTGAACTTGCTCAGAGGAACTTGCTGCTTGAGCCGATGAGGCGTAACACGGTGCCGAGTGTGACTTGGGCGGCTTTTGAGATTTGCAACAGGTGTACGGATGCAACGATTGTTGTTTCGCCTGCCGACCAGCTGATAACGAACGAAGATAAGTTTGCTCAGGATATATCCAGGGGATTGGACTATGTGGCTGGCAGTGGCAGATTGCTCACAGTGGGCATTTCTCCTACGCGTGCGGAAACGGCTTACGGCTACATCCAAATGTGTGACAGTATGGCTGAGGACATATATAAGGTGAAGAGTTTTACCGAGAAGCCAGAAATGGAATTTGCCCGTTTGTTTGTGGAGAACAAGGAATTTCTGTGGAACACGGGTATTTTTATCAGCGGTGCAAGGTCGTTTCTTGAGACGGTTCACGGAGCAGCCGTTTACTACACCGACATGATGGACTATATCCAGGCGAACTATGACTATGGAAAGGCGTATCATGAGTTTGTGGAGAAGGCTTTTTCCATGTGCCCTACCTTGTCGCTTGAGCGTGGTATATTGGAGAAGGCTGATAATGTGGATGTGATGGTGGGCCATTTCGGATGGGCTGACATCGGTACTTGGGACGCTCTCTACGATGTCATGCCGAAGACTGGCGAGCACAACGTGATTGCCAGCGGCAGGGCTATACTCTATGACTGCAAGGATTGTCTGGTCAAATTGCCTGAGGAAAGGGTGGCTGTGGTGCAAGGCCTTGAAGACTATGTGATTGCTGAGGAGGATAACGTGCTCGTTATTTGCAAGAAGGACGATCAGGGGGCTATCCGTAAGTTCGTTAACGACGTGCAGATAAATATCGGCGACGATTATGTGTAGGAATTCGAGACTGCTACTGTTCAACTGCTCGCACGAGATGGCGCTGGCAGCCAACGTGAACCAGTATTTCCCACCTAAGAATATACAGCAGATGGAGGCCGACCTCTGTCTGCTTCCTTTATGGTGGGCGGAGGATGGCGACGCTGTCTTGGTGGACGATGTGGCAGAGGCGCAAGCCTTTGTGCGTGAACGGGGTGCTGTGCTTCCCGACGTGGTTTTCACCACTTGGTGCGAAGGCTATGATGCCTTGCGGAGGCGTGAAGGCAGGGACTTCGTGCCGAGTCCGTGGGGATGGAACAGGACTGTGGCTGAACGCTTCAGGCGCTACGGTGTCGCTTCTGATTGCATTCCGGATGTGTCGGAACTTGACGGTTTGCGCCGGTTGGCAAGTCGTGAGTTCGTGTGCGGAGGTTCTTTTTCCAGTTTGTACGGTTCTTCTTCGCACGTCGTGTCACACGTTCCGGCGTTTGCTCGTAGCCTGGATTTCCCGATTCCTGAAAATGCGGGAAAACTGATATTCAAGTCGCCCTGGTCGAGCAGCGGGCGCGGTGTGTTCGTGGCGGATGTGCCTTTGGCGGAATCGGCAACGGCTCGTCTGAAAGGGTTTCTGAATACGCAGGGCGGTTTCCTTGTAGACCGTTTCTATGATAAGATTATGGACTTTGCGCTGGAGTTTGCGCTGGATACTGGCGGCAAGGCTTGTTTTTGTGGCTTCTCTGTCTTCGAGACAGCCGATGGCGGTCGCTACGGAGGTAATGTGCTGGCAAGTCAGGAGTCTTTGCGCAAGATGATAGAGAGGTCTGCTGGCATTCCGGTGTCAGACCTTGTGGACGGCGTGAAAAACTGCCTTGAGTGCTCTCTCGGAGGGCGCTACAGCGGGATTGCGGGAGTGGATATGCTTGTAGTGAACGATGGGGGAGAGGTGAAGATTCACCCGTGCATCGAAGTGAATCTCCGCATGAATATGGGAGTGCTCGCGATGAAAACGTTTGAGCACTTGTCCTCATTGGGCATCGATGCCCAAAAGGAAACCACACTTACGCCTGAGCGCAAATGTGGTTTTGTGGCAGAATGCATTGACGGACGACTGCGTGTGGTGTTTCGCAGGTCGTAAATGTCTATTTCATGAAAACACCGATAGTCTTGTTTCTGTTGCCTCTAAGTATTCGGACGAGTTTGTAGTATCCGGCAGGGAGCATGCTGACGTCGATGTAGTCAGTGTGTGTGGCGATGCGAATCTTTTCGCCAGTGAGTGAACAGACGTAGACAGCAGTAGTTTCGTTGTCGTTGTCAAATCTTATAGCACCGTCTGGTTGGATGTGCAGGTAGTCTTCGCGCTGACGAAGTGCCTCTTCAGGCTTTGGTTCTTGAGCCGGTGCGCTCTCGTTGCCGAATCTGTCGGATGCCGTAACAGCAAAATAACGTCCTCTGCCCTGCATGAAGCCAGGCTGGTAGGTCGTTTCGCGCAGTCTTGCTGCGAGCAGGTTCTCTGCTTTTGCCACGTCTACGGGCCATGTTTCGGAAGCGTAAACGTTGTAGGTCAACCCTCCGTTTGAAGAGTCGTCGCATTCGGGAGCGTGCCACATTAAGATGCCCTCTTCATTAATGAATGTTTGGGGCTTGGGAGGTGCGATGGTGTCGGTGCTCCATGTCATGCGAGGTGTGAGCGCCGGACTGCGGAAGAATTCTTCACACGTTGTAGTGTAGAGCCCTTTTACGTTCTTTAGCAGAAATTCGCTGCGGTAGAATGCCAGTCCGCCTATGCCGATGTTGCGTGCAGTGTGCATCTCGGCACGCACGTCGTTAAGCCTCCACTGGCCTTCCGACGGGTCGAGGAAGTAGATGCCGAGACCTGGCACGACAGGGTGACCGTAGGAATTCTCTTTCCAGTCGAAGAGGTAGGGGTAGAAATGTATGTCGCGGAAGTACATCATCGGGCAGAGGAAGTCCTGGATGTTGTCGCGAAGCCACGCTTGCGGGTCTTGGTGCACGGCTGTGAAGCAGTTCCATCCTCCGCTGTTGTAACGGCTGAGGTTGTTGTACTTGCCTATAGGCGAACTGCTTAGGCGCACCCACGGCTTGATAGGTTTGACAATGTCGTGCACTCTTCGCACTATGCGGGTGATGTTCTCTCGCTTCCATTCGTCGCGGGTCATGCCTGAGGACTTGCGGTACAGATTGTCGTCCGAGAATCTGTATATCTTCTCCGGATAGCGTATGTAGTCGAGCTGGATGCCGTCGATGTCGTAGTTCTCTGCTATTTCCTTGCACAGCGCGGCGATGTATTCGGCGGTTTCGGGCCTGCCTGGAATCATGAACACCTCGCCGCCTCTTGTCGTCTTGCATAGTTCGGGACGCTTGCGTGTGATTGACTGTGCTCCGTAGCCTCTTTGCTTCTTTGCGGCGCCGAGCGGTATGCTGACAATCCATGTATGCAGTTCCAGACCGCGCTTGTGGCATTCTTCGATGGCGAAGGCCAACGGGTCGTAGCCTGGGTGCTTGCCTGGAGTGCCGGTGAGGCATTCGTCCCACGGCTCTATCTTTGAGGGGTAGATGACACTGCCGCGAATGCGTGTCTGAAGGAGGACGGTGTTGATGTTTGCCTCTACATATTTATCGAGAATGCGAGTGAGTTCCTGTTTCTGCCGTTCGATGCTGTAAGGCGACTTTGCGTAAGTCTTAGGCCAGTCTAATCCTTTCACTGTTGTGAGCCATACTGCTCGTATTTCTTCCTTGGGAGATGCGCTGGCGAATGGCGTAAAGTCTTGAGACGAGGCGGCTCTGGATCCGTATCCGTAGTCGGTCGTCTGGCTTTTCAGCGGGAGTGCGCAGAACACAAATAGGGCGGTTGCCACAAGGACCGCCGCTCTGCTGTTAGTGCTTTGTATGTGTCTTTTTGCTATCGTAAGTCTCATTTTATGGTATTTGCGCCTGTTTTGTTGCAAAGGTAATGATAATTTGTTACTTTTGTTGTGATATATCTAAATGATTCGGAGAAATGATTACATTTTTAGTGGCTTTTGCTTTGTTGCTTTTAGGCTATTTCGTCTATGGGGCGATCGTTGAGAAGATTTTTGGTTCGGACGAATGTCGTAAGACTCCGTGTTATACGATGCGTGACGGTGTGGACTATGAACCAATGCCTACATGGAAGGTCTTTCTGATTCAGTTTCTTAATATAGCGGGTACAGGGCCTATATTCGGTGCGATACAGGGCATTCTGTTCGGGCCGTCGGCGTATCTGTGGATTGTTCTCGGATGTATCTTTGGCGGTGCTGTGCACGACTATCTGGCTGGTATGATTTCGCTTCGCCGTGGCGGCGCGAGCTTGCCTGAGATTGTGGGCGACG
>Ga0233378_1000109_pt1 | contig 27056 bp, 17 predicted proteins | sample ElkDunMinimDraft_7_FD_180690 | JGI IMG/M metagenome (GOLD analysis project Ga0233378, IMG submission 180690) | Fecal eukaryotic communites from dung pellets of Tule Elk in California, USA - Elk Dung E4 | ecosystem: Host-associated > Mammals > Digestive system > Large intestine > Fecal | place... | reverse complement strand
GCAAAGGGATGCACGGATGTGTGTCCCTTTGTTCGTTTAAACGCTTGTTTGTTGACATTATGTTAGCATTTGACCTGTTTATGGGTTAGACTGTCTTTTAAAAGCATAGCCGTGTGTTTTTTTGTTATCTATTTTAATCATGTATTATTTATTGTGTGCGATAACAATCATTGACATACATCAATAAAACACATGCAAAATACACTTTTCCCCTGGAAATATTTGCCACTTTTAGGGGAGGTCGTACCTTTGCATCGTCGAAAGACAAAATAGGTAAAAAGATTTGTAATAGGTATTAGATTAGTTAAGGTAAAAAGATCGTGCATGCTGATGGGGATGTGAATCCCGTACAGCATGCAATACCTAAAACTAAAAGGATTGATTTAAGGTAGAAGGATTAGGCAAGGTAACAGGGATTGTTAGGATTGGTAATCAAGATTGCTGAGGGATAAGCAAAGGTAAAGAGATAATGTTAAGGTGGTGAGGTAAAAGATTTTTTGGGATATAAGGGATGTAGTATTGCCCTTTGATTGGTAAACGAAGGTAAAGATATGGGCGCAAGGCGCTCTTGGTAAGAAGATTGAAAACGGGCAGCGGCCCGATGAGAGAAAGAAGACGGGCAAAGGCCCGATAATAAGTATTAATTTTATAAGGAAAAAGATTGAAATGGAAACTATGACTTTGATTGCCGCAGTTTTCGTTGCTGTGGTAGCTATTATGAGCAACATTCCTATGTTGAAGTAATTGCTCTGATTCCGTAAGGGATCTTTTAGAAAAGGATTTTTGTGGTAAACAATAAGTGGAAAGGGGACTGTTCGATTATTCGGACAGTCCTTTTTTCGTTTGTCTTTTCGGTAGGAGCAGGGGTGTCTCTGGTTAAAAAGTCACTATTGCTGCAGTAGAAACTTCGCTCCGCCTCGATGCAAAACTCCCTTCACTGCGCTCCTTTCATTGCGGCACTGCGGAGAAAAGTATAAATAAAAGTAATATTTGTACAAATAATAGTTTTATTTATATAAATATTAGTTTTATTCTTACAAATATAAGTTTTATTTATAGTTTTTAGCGAGGGGGCATGGATTTTGGAGCGCGGTGAAGGGAATTTTTCACCGCAGTGCGGCTAATTTTCGAGCGCAGTAATGCCAATTTTCAAGCGCTGTGATGCCTGGTTTTGAGCGCTGTAATGCCTGGTTTTGAGCGTGGGAATGTGTATTTGTCTGTAAATAACGGATTTGCCTTACATTGCTTAATCTGTGTGTATCGGTGTGATCTGTGGTTTTTAGTGCGTTAAATATTGGCACGGAACACGCTGAGGACACGGTGCGACACGGTTTTTGTGTTCTTGAACGCGGATGAAACTGATCGAGCAGATTGTCGCGGATATAAACAAAATCAGCGTTAATCAGCCCAATCCGTCAAATCGGCGTTCAAAAAAAGAGACGCCACACTGTGACGTCTCTACATGCTTTGCATCGGGCGAGCGGACCTCGCCCCTACATCGGGACTCTTCGGACGCAATAGATTGCGTCCCTACTTAACTTCTTAACTCCTGACTTCTTAACTCCTGAACATGGTACATTGCTTAATCTGTGTGTATCGGTGTGAACTGTGGTTTTTAGTGCGTTAAATATTGGCACGGAACACGCTGAGGACACGGTGCGACACGGTTTTTGTGTTCTTGAACGCGAATGAAACTGATCGAGCAGATTGTCGCGGATAAAAACAAAATCAGCGTTAATCAGCCCAATCCGTCAAATCGGCGTTCAAAAAAGAGACGCCACGCTGTGACGTCTCTACATGCTTTGCATCGGGCGAGCGGACCTCGTCCCTACATCGGGACTCTTCGGACGCAATAGATTGCGTCCCTACTTAACTTCTTAACTCCTGACTTCTTAACTCCTGAACATGGCACCCGCAAAGGATGCCCTACCATGCTTTTGCTCTTACTTCTTGCGTTCGAGTTCCTGGAGGTTTTCCATCTTCTTGGTTTCGAGGAACTCGTAGATGCCGCAGAGGTGCTCGCGCACTTTCTTGTTGCCGAATTCGTAGACTTTTGTGACGAGTCCGTCGAGGAAGTCTCGGTCGTGGCTAACGACGATGAGTGTGCCGTCGAAGTCGTTGAGGGCTTGCTTAAGTACGTCCTTGGTTTTGAGGTCGAGGTGGTTGGTGGGCTCGTCGAGGATGAGGAGGTTGACAGGTTCGAGCAGGAGCTTGAGGATGGCGAGTCGGGTGCGCTCGCCTCCGGAGAGCACTTTCACTTTCTTTGTGCTTTCCTCGCCGCCGAACATGAATGCTCCGAGCAAGTCGCGGATTTTCAGACGAACGTCGCCTTTGGCTATGTCGTCTATGGTCTGGAACACGGTGAGGTTCTCATCGAGGAGCGAAGCCTGGTTCTGTGCGAAGTAGCCTATCTGCACGTTGTGGCCGAGGGTCAGTGTGCCGTCGTGCTGTAGTTCGTTCATGATGCACTTGACCATAGTGGACTTTCCTTCGCCGTTGCGGCCTACGAATGCCACTTTCTCGCCGCGTTCGATGGTGAAGGAAGCGTTCTGGAACACGAGTTTGTCGCCGAATGATTTGCCCACTCCGTCAGCCTGCACTGGATAGCTTCCGCTGCGTGGTGACGGCGGGAACTTGAGGCGGAGCTGTGATGTGTCTTCTTCGTCGACCTCGATGATTTCGAGTTTTTCGAGCATCTTCACGCGGCTCTGCACCTGGAAGGTCTTGGAGTATGTGCCCTTGAATCGCTCGATGAAGTCCTTCGTTTCCTGTATCATCTTCTGTTGCTCTTCGTACTGCTTCTGCTGCTGTTCGCGGCGTTCCTTGCGCAGTTCGAGGTAGTGGCTGTAGGTGGCTTTGTAGTCGTAGATGCGGCCCATAGTCACCTCGATGGTGCGTGTGGTGATGGAGTCGACAAACTTGCGGTCGTGGCTGATTACGACAACGGCTTTGGAGGAAGTCTTGATGAACTCTTCCAGCCACTGGATACTCTCGATGTCGAGGTGGTTGGTGGGCTCGTCGAGCAGGAGCACGTCGGGGTTCTTGAGCAGGAGTTTGGCGAGCTCGATGCGCATGCGCCATCCTCCGGAGAACTCGCTTGTAGGCTTGTTGAAGTCGGTGCGCTCAAATCCGAGTCCGAGGAGCGTCTTCTCCACGTCTTCTTCGAAGTGGGTCATGTCGATGGCGTAGAACTTCTCGCTCAGTGCGGTGACCTTCTCGATGAGCTCCATGTAGGAGTCGCTTTCGTAGTCTGTGCGCTGTGCCAGTTCTTCGTTCATGCGCTCTATTTCCTGCTCTGCTTCATGCAGATGGGCGAATGCCTGTGTCGTCTCTTCAAACACGGTGCGTCCGTCCTCGGTCATGAGGTGCTGGGGCAGGTATGCCACGGTGCAGTCCTTCGGTACAGTGACAGTGCCTCGTGTGGGTTGGCGCACTCCTGCCAGAATCTTGAGCATGGTGCTCTTGCCGGCTCCGTTCTTTCCCATGAGGGCGATGCGGTCTTTCTCGTTGATTTGGAACGATATGTCTTTGAATAGTGTTGTGCCGCCAAATTCCACGGCAAGTCCTTCTACTGAAATCATTTATCTGTTTTGCTATTTACTATATTTCAATTTGACAAGTCTTCTCCCCTTGGGGAGATAAGAGAGGGGTCCCTACTTCACCTTCGGACGCTTGCCGTAGAGGAAGTCCTGAAACGTTTCGTATGAACGCTCTATGAGAGGCATTTCGTAGGGCTCGATGCGTAGCGACAGGCGGCTTTTCAGGTCGTCGATACCGAAGTAGGTGCGCAGAATGCTGACCATGTTAAATGCCATGTCGTTGTTGCGCTTCATTATGTAGATGCAACTTTTGCGCACAATATCTTTTTGGTCGGGTATGTGCTTCAGGCTTTTGAACAGGACGTAGTAGGCAAGCGGCGATTCCGATTTAAGCAGGTGGGCGATGCGTGTGCGAGGGTTGTCTACGTGAAAACACTGGAACAGGCCGTCGGCCTGCGCTTCGGTCTGCATCTTCGGCAGCGCCATGCTTACGAGTTTGTCTGTGGCGTCAGGAGGGCAACTTGTGCGCACGTAATCACTAAGTCTTTGCGCCTCTTCGCACGCGAAGTTCAGCGTCCTTTTCTTGGCAAACGTCTCGACTGCCATTATGCCCGACATGAATGCCTGGCGACGGAACTTTATGAGTCCGAGCAGTGCCTCCCAAAATAGTTCGTTGCTCAGCGAAGGCAACAGGGATTCGCGCACGGACTGCTCCGTACGTTTGAATTCCATGTTGGTGAGTCGCTCCAGTATGCGGTGCAACTGCTCATGGTCGTGTGCCTCGATGGCTTCTCTTATTGCTTCGGATGTAGTCATTCGCCTGTTATTCCGCTAATTGACTGCAAAGTTACGCAAATAACTGGATACACAAAAGAGAGGAAACTGGACATTCGCCCTGTTTCCTCTCATTTGTGGTTATTCAATATTGCGAAACTACTGGTATACGCTCATTGCGTCGGTATTCTTTGCGCCTTTGCCGTCGTTGGTGATCAGACTCCGCAACTGTTGCTCTGTTATGCTTGTCGGCGGGTTGAAGTCGGTGGAATTGATGTATTGCGCGAGGCAATGGCGAAGATGCTCAATCTCGGGAGTGATGCCAGTCTTGTATTGCCCGTCGGCAGTGTCGGGAGTGATGAGGTCAATGCTTGTGACGATAATCGCTCCTTTGCCGAGTTTGGCCTCGAAGACAGTGGCGAGACGTCGATTGTTAACAAAATTGTCGATTGTTTCGACGATTGGTGACGCACCAGGTATGGAGTCGATCTGCATGGCCTTGCTGCGCTTTACTATGCTCCACCATTGCCAGTCGGTATGCTTCTCGGTTGGGAAGTTCTTCAAGGCTGGGTGGGTGTGGTCGATGAGCAAGCCCATAGAGCCTGCCTGCTTAGGAAAGTGAACCGGACTCCAGAATACGGGAAGGAACTTGCCTTCTATGCCTTTCGCGCTTTTAGGCGGTAGGACTAGTATTGTACGTCCGCCTTTTCGTGCGATGTTGATGGCGGCATCGATGTCGGCGGTCACTGGCAAGTCTGTAATTGCAGGGGTGTTGTACACCCAAATGTTCCAAGAATTATGGTATGGAGATCCTTCAATCGAGACAGAGAGGGTTAGGCGGTCGGCATTCTTAATTTCTGAAAGAGGAACGCTGATGTTGCCAACAGTGGCGAGTCCTCCTTTGGCAATGTCAGTGTTGCCGATTGTTCCTGACTTGATGATGTTGCCTCTGGTGTCGGTGAGGTTCCAAGCTACGTTCTTGTTGGTTAGGTTTTGTGCAGAGTAGTTCGCTGCTTCCAGTTGCGCCGTGAAGGTCTCGTTGCTGCGATATGTGGCTTTGCTGAAGCGTGCGAGAGGTACCACTGGTGCACAGAACTGGCGGAAGTGGTGAGGTTCGCATACGCCCTTACTGTCCCAAAAAGCGTCGACAAGTCCGACGAGTGCGGTGCTCTGCCCAGGAAAGTCTTGAAGTCCGAGCAACTGGTAACCGTTGAATGCTGGGGTACGGAGTGCACGTTCAATTTCTTCCTTGTAGAGAATTGTTGCCAGTCGTCCTGACGCTTCGGTATAGTCGGCTGCCTTGTGGTATAAACCTTTCGACTTGAGGTCGTTGCCTATGCCGATGAAGTTGAGCGGCATGAGTGTGCCTGTGTACTTCTCCGTCTCTTTCATGTTAGGATAGACGCTATATTGCCCTATTTCGTGTGAAATCAGCGGAGCGGAATATCCGCTAGCTGTGGCAGTGTAGTCTGCTGTAAAGTTTGGTACTTCTTTGTCGAAGACACCCTGTCCGCGCACCCATCCCTTGGTGGTCCACTGTGTGATGAAGAACTCGTCTTCGGGTTCGGGTTTGCTTCCGTGACCGTTTTCGAAAGTGAAAGATGTTGCGGCGTAAAGGCGGCGAGGATCGGTCTGGCGAGCGTGGCGCATCAAACCGTTGAGAATATTGAAATCGGACTGCATCTCGTTGCCTGAAGTCATCAAGCAGAACGACGGATGATTGCCGTAAGCCTCAAGTATGCGGTCGAGTTCGCGACTTAGGAACGCTTCCGCTTCGGGAGTGTTTCCAATCTTCGTAGACCATACCGGCAGTTCGGCCTGCAGGTAAAACCCCATTTCATCAGCCACACGAAAGGCGGCGTCAGGCGGGCAGTATGAATGAAAACGCAAGTGGTTGAGTCCCCATTCGCGAGCCTTAGAGAAGACCTGTCTCCATCCTTCGTTGTCGGTTGGAGGGCATCCTGTTAGAGGGAAAATGCAACATTCGAGTGTGCCGCGCAGGAATATGCGGTTGCCGTTAAGTTCCAGATAACCTTTCTTTGAATTTAGTTGGCGCATTCCGAATCGGGTTTGCACAGCTGATGCTGATTTGCCTGTCTGTACCTTTGCATGCAGAGTATAGAGGTTGGGAGTGAACTCGTCCCAAAGTTTAGGGTCGCTAATAGGGTAGTCGCATTCAATAGTGGTCGTGTCGCCTTCAATTTTTATAACCTTTTCAAGAGCAGGTAGACAGTGCTGTTGCGGGTCGCTTGCGTAAAGATGTAGTGTAGCTTTGCGCGAAGCTTTGCCATGACGTACAACCTTGATTTTAGCCTTGACGATGTTTTTGTCAATGTCGGGGTAGGCCTGGAGCGATGCAATGCTAAGAAGCGGTTGGGCGGTTAAGTGCATTTCGCCCAACACGCCGTTCCACATGGTCTGGGTTTCATTGGTGTAGGCGTGTGCAAAATCGTTGAACGAAATGTCGTATTGCTTTGTGTTGTCAATGCTGATGCGCAGAGTATGGATTCCTTCGCCCAGTCCCTGTGGCAGATGGTAGATGTGAGGTGTGGCAAGACTCTCTTGAGATGGGCCCACTTCCGTTCCGTCGATGAACAAGCGGCTGCGCCAAATCACTCTTTCGAAGTGGAACGTCAGCGGACGGTTTGCCATTTCGGAGTTGATATGGATTTCTCTTTCGTAGTCGGCGGTGCCGATGTACGACACTTTTCGTGTAAGATGTTGCAACACTTGCTTATCGAGCGACGGAGTTAAGGTTGACGGGGTGCCTATGCCTGCTATGTCGAGAGTGGAAGGCAGATTGATGCTAAATTCTGTTCCGTCGACTTTTACAGAGTACTCACCGCTGAGATCTAGGCGTTGTTGCGCATTAACTGATATTGCGCAGAGCAGCAGAATTAGTAACGATGAAAACTTTTTTATGCTCATGGCGGTATTTCTTTGATTAAGATTCCTGAATGAATGTGCGCAGTGCCTGCACTCCCTGATGGTTTATGTCAAGTTGTTCTACTTCGCTGAGGTAGCGTTCGGCATGTGCCTTGTCGCCCAGCCCTGTGTAGCCGAGGGCAAGCATGAAGAGACAGTGGATGCGGTTCTTGCGGTCGAGCGAATCTTCCCAGATGAGGAGGTCGGGCAGCGACACGGCGAAGTAGTCCATTGTCTGCTTCTCGAAGATGTGCTGTTTGCCGTAGTTGACAAGGCGGTAGAATCGTCCGTTGGCTTCGTCGGTGCGGCCGAGCTTGAGCAGTGCCATGCCCTGGTAGAAAATCTTTTCAGGCTTGGCGTCGTTGTAGTACATCGCAGCAGCAGGTTCCTGAGGACCGACAGTGGCAAGTTCCCAGTATTCGCGCGCCTTTTCGTAGTCGCCCAGTTGTTCGTAAGCGCAACCGAGGAAATAGTGGAAGTCGTTTTCCTGGGCACCGTGCAGTTTGCCTTCACCGAGGTTGTGAGGATAGGCGAGACATTCGGTGAGCAAACCGATAGCTTCATTTGTAGATGTCGGATTGTTTCTAAGAATAGCCTTTGCTCTTTCTGTTCTTGAGAATTGGTACTGTGCAGGCACCTTGCCTTCGCCACCTTCCCACGGATGGAAGATGTGGTTGTCGATGATATAGGCTGCACGCTCGTAGTCGCCGGTCTGATTGAGCAGCGTGGCGTGTTCGAGGATGAGGTCGTCGCGCTTGGCAACGAGTTCGGGATGCGACTCGAACTTGGCAATACGGAAGTCGTGAGGCTTCTGCTTACGCTTATAGAGTTGGTCGAGTTCCATGAAGATGCGGCTGTCCGTCTGGTCGAGAGTGAAGGCACGTTCCATGCACTCCAGAGCTTTTTCCGTATTGTTCTGTTTGTTGCAATAAATCAGAGCGAGGTTGCGCCACACGGTAGGGAATGACGGGTCGAGCTGTGAGGCAAGTTCCCAGTTCTTCTGTGCAATATCGTACTGACGCTTGTCGTAGTATAGACAGCCGAGATAGTACGGAGCGCGTGCGCCTTCCGGGTTGAGCAACTTGGCATCTTCTAAGGCAATGACGTCCTCAAGGCGATTAGGGAAACAGAAGTCAGGACATGTATTCTCTGCTTTGTGGAATGACTCGAGGGCTTCTTTCTCCTTTGCCTGTCTCCACAGGAATGAACCTGTGTAGTAGTGTGTGAGCGGTGATGCATTAGTCGGAATACGTAGAATCTGTCCCGCTTCGTCATAAAGGTAAGCGTTGGCGTAGTCGAGAGCTAACTCATGGTAATTCTCAATGCTGTCGTGCATAAGTGTGATGAGTCGTTGTAGCGGTTCATCGCTGCCTGTAATGAGGTGCTCCTCAAACATACATCCGTAGTTGAACGGGTCGATCACGTACGATTCATTAATCCATGCAAGTGATTCTTCTTTCTTGCCGAGTTTGCGCAGTATGCTCGCTTTAAGTGCGCGGGCCTTGTGATTGTGCGAATTACTGATGAGTGCGCGCTCTACTTCGTCGAGTGCATCGTCATATCGCAATTCGCTTGTGCTGATACATGCTGCTTCGAAGTAAGCTGCATCTGCCCAGCCTTTGTTCCATGAGGCTTTCCAAAAGAGTTCGTACGCCTCGTCGGTGCGGAACAGGTACTTCAGACAGAGGGCGAGGTTGTATATAGGCTCACCGTCATAGGGATTAGGGTTGCGCTTCTGAAGCACCTTGACGGCTGTGCGCAGATATGGCTCCGCCTTGTCGAAACGTCCGCGGCGCAGATACCACAGTCCCATTTGGTTGTTGCAACGGTAGTCAAGCGGATCGCGGCGCAGTGCCTCTTCGTAATAGTCGAGAGCCGACCATGTAGCGTGACGATACTGCTCGAGGTGCAGACCTGTGAGGTAGAGTTGGTCGATGGTCTTTGTATCTTGTGGAGTGAGAGCAGCCTCAGCTGCATCAGGAATAGGACGGATGTCGTCGCTCTCGGCTGTCCAATGAAATACTACGCGTCCGTTGTAAGGATGATACTTGGTGCAAGGTCGTTTCTCCTCACCAACAAATTCCTTTGACAAGTGGAAATGGATGTGGTAGAAAGGAATTCCCTCCAGGTCAACATCCTTTTCCAGTGTCTGCTCGGGCGATAGCGCAACTCTTTCCATTAGCAGAATCTTGCTGTCGAAGAATGAGCGTATGGTGATGGTCACTTCTTGTTTCGATGTAGCCATAAGTATGAAGTGTATTCTACCATCGGTTGTTTCTTCTATATTGAGGATGAAATCCTTCGTGGCTTGTTTCACTACGCCCAAGTCGCGATATGGCATGAAGTATTGTGTGAACTGCTTTTCCTCGTATGGCATGAGCCAAGTGAAGTCGGGTTGGTTCTCGGTATAGACACCTGCCATGAGTTCGATGTAAGGACGGAACGCTCCTGGTGCGCCCTCGTAGTCATCGTCGGTGAGGCAGCGGTCCCAGGCCCGGCCGAAATCGCCGTTGCCCCATGTCCATTGCTTCTTGCCAGGACTGAAGTGATGGCTTGCCACGTGGAGCATGCCTCCCTTTGTGTCGTTCTCGTATCCGCCCTCGAAGTCGTACTTGGAGTTGACTGCCATGTAACTGGTAGGCACCTTGATGTTCTTGTAGTTGGATATGTCCACTCCTGCCGAATAGTCCATCTTGTAGTATGTGCCTGTGGCTATAGGGAAACTGGACACGGCACGCTTGCCGTGGTCGAACACTGCGTTCACATCAGGCGGGAACACGCTCTGGTAGTGGTCGTTGACCTCCACGGCTGGGTTTGCCCACCACAGGAATGTCTGTGGCAGAGGGGTGCGGTTGCTCAGGCGCCCCTGAATCTCCAGATAGGCGCATCCCGGACGGAGTGTGAAGCCGGCGAGACCTTTCTGATGGAACATTCGCTCCATTTCGTTCACCCACACTGTGACACTGCCGTCTTCGTTCTCCTCTATAGTTGCGTCTACAGGCATGTAAGTGCTCGGACGGTGGTGCTGAGGCCAGTTGAACTCAATGCCTCCGCTTATCCACGGGCCAGCCAATCCCACGAGGGCGGGTTTGATGACGTGGTTGTAGTAGACGAAGTGGCGTTGTTTCACCTTGTCGTAAGCCATCTGAACGCGTCCGCCCAGTTCGGGCAGAATCATCACTTTGATGTATTCGTTTTCGATGTATATGGCGTTGTACTCCTTGTCGGTGCGTTCGTCGCTGATGCTCTCGATTACGGGGTATGGATAGACCACTCCGCTGGAGCCTTGATACACGCGTTTTTCCAGAAATATAGGGTTCTTCTCAGGCGCACCCACTTCGTAAGTCGGTATGACTACCTGCTCTTTCCATGCTTTTACCATATGTGTGAGGTTATGAGGTTTGGGACTATTTAACAAGTTTCTTTTCTAATTCTTCAAGCGACACTCCCTTTGTTTCAGGGCATCGGCGTAACAGGTAGGCGAATCCGCAGAAGCAGATGACGCTGTATATCCAGAACGAGCCACTGCTGCCGAGGGCTGCGTTCATTGGCGGGAACGAGAATGTCAGTGTGCAACATCCTGTCCACAGAGCGAAGGTGCAGGTCGCCATTGCCACTCCGCGCACTCGGTTAGGGAATATCTCAGCGAGCAACACCCATGTCACCGGACCGAGAGTCATGGCGTAGGCAGAGATGGCTGCCACAACGAGGATTACCATGAAGAAGCCGGTGATGTGGAAGTGGTAGCAAGTGCCGAGGATGAGATAGATTACGGCAAGACTGATAGAGCCGAAGAGCATGAGCGAACGCCTGCCCCAACGGTCTATGGTGAACAGAGCCACGATGGTGAAGACGACGTTTGCCACACCTGTGATGACGATGTTGAAGAGCACGTCGCCTACGCTGTAGCCCGCATCAGAGAAAATCTCCTGGGCGTAGTTGAATATGACATTCGTGCCGCACCATTGCTGGAACACGGCAACGACGACTCCGAGCGTGATCACAGCGGCGTATTTGCGAGTGAAGAGGGTTTTCAGTCCGCCCTTCTCCTTGTTAGCATCTGCAATGGCAGAAGTCTTGATGAGCCCTATCTCGCTTGCGGCATATTGTTCGCCGCCGATGTTTCTGAGAGTCTTAATGGCCTTCTGCTCCATCCCCTTCATTATTTGCCATCTTGGACTTTCAGGGATGAAGAATGCGAGAAGGAGGAAGAGGGCTGCAGGTACGGCCTCTGCCCAGAACATCCATCGCCATCCCATCTGGCCGTTCCATGATGCCAGAATCTCGTCGGCTGTATAACCAACCGGAACGTCGTCGGCAATGAGCCAGTTGGCAATCTGAGCGCCGAGAATTCCGAGCACTATGGTCATCTGATTGAGCGAAACCAATTTGCCGCGAATGTTGGCAGGCGAGATTTCCGCAATATACATCGGCGAAAGTGCGGAAGCGATACCTATACCTATTCCTCCGATGAAACGTGCTATGTTGAACAGGGTAAAGTCGTCGAAAATACCTGTGGCAACTGCCGACACGGTGAACAACACGGCAGAGATGATGAGCAACGGCTTGCGCCCGTACTTGTCGGCCATAGCCCCGGCAACCATGGCGCCGATGAGGCAGCCGACGAGTGCGGTGGTCATAGCCACTCCCTGCATCAACGGACTATCGGATATACCGAAAAACAATTCGTAGAACGGTTTTGCACCGCCTATCACCACCCAGTCGTAGCCAAAAAGCAGTCCGCCCATGGCCGATACGAGGCAAATGAAATAGATGAAACTCTTGTTCATAGATATTTGGATTTAATGTTATATGCAATCATCGTTTGTGTTTGCAAAGATAGGGTTTATGTGAATATCACGGGATAGATAAAAAGGATAAAAAGATGGACAATATTATTGCCATTTGTCGGCGGTAGTGTGAAATTAATTGGTAAATTTGTAGCAGGTATGACTACATTCGTTAATTTATAATAAGACAAATCTATGCGCGACGGATTTACGGGATCACGAACCCTTGTACTGCCACAGATGGTGTTGGCAATGGCAAAGAACGAACAGTTGTGCAAACAACTTTATGTGACGGACATGGGCTATTATCCTCATGCCCACTACCATAGGCGTGAACGTCTTGTGCCGATCGAACAATATGTCTTTATATATTGTGTGGACGGATGTGGCTATTTCTGGGTGGAGCTTGATGACGGAGTGAGACATGAATACAAGGTTGCGGCAAACCAGTATTTCATACTACCATCCGGATGCCGTCATTGCTATTGGGCAGACAAGTCAGACCCATGGACTATTTATTGGATTCATTTTGCCGGTGAACATGCTAGCGCCTATGCTGGTGAAGAGTCCTGTCCGCTCACCGTTCGTCCGGAAAACGATTCGCGCATCAGTGACCGTCATCGTTTGTTTGAGGAGATCTACGACACTCTGATGCGCGGATTCTCGAAGAAAAATCTGATATATTCTTCCGTAGTGCTTCAGCATTATCTTGTTTCGCTTATGTTTGTGGAGTCATACCGTGGTGCGGTGGCACATACTGAAGGAACTGAGGTTGTTGGAGCTGCCATGCACTTCATGCGCGAGAACATAGACAAGCGGTTGAAGTTGGCAGAGTTGGCAAACTATACAGGTCTGTCCGTTTCGCATTTTTCGTCTGTGTTCCGCCACTCCACAGGTCATGCCCCATTGGAATATTTCAATATGATCAAGATTCAGGAGGCATGCCGCTTGCTGGACTATTCGTCGATGCGCATAAATCAGATTTGCCATAAGGTGGGCATAGACGACAGCTATTATTTTTCCCGACTCTTCTCCAAAGTAGTAGGAATGTCGCCTACCGAATATAGGAGTAGGGAGGAGGAAAATAAAAACGAAGACACCACGGGTGTGTGATGTCTTCGATGTGACTTTGTGTATAGTAGCTTCCTTCTGGAAAAGCCTTACACGTATTTCTCAATCTTGTCGAGGTTGCGCTGTACGTCCTCATCAGTGATTTCGCAGTTCTGGAGCGAACCACTAAGGTAGAGGTCGTAGGATGCCATGTCGATGAGTCCGTGGCCTGAGAGGCAGAAGAGTATGGTTTCCTCTTTGCCTTCTTCCTTGCAACGCTTTGCCTCGCGGATTGTAGCTGCTATGGCGTGGCATGACTCAGGAGCTGGGATGATGCCTTCTGCCTGGGCGAAGAGCATGCCGGCCTCGAATGTCTCAAGCTGGTTGAGGTCCATAGCCTCCATATATCCGTCCTTGAGCAACTGGCTCACGATGACGCCTGCTCCGTGGTAGCGCAGACCTCCGGCGTGGATGTTTGCCGGCATGAAGTTGTGGCCGAGGGTGAACATCGGCAGAAGCGGAGTGTAGCCCGCTTCGTCGGCATAGTCGTACTGGAAGACTCCGTGGGTCAACTTCGGACATGATGCCGGTTCTGCTGCCACGAAACGTGTCTTCTTGCCTTCAAGGATGTTGTGGCGCATGAATGGGAATGCGATACCTCCGAAGTTGGAACCGCCACCGAAACAAGCAATGACAGTATCAGGGTATTCACCTGCCATCTCCATCTGCTTCTCTGCTTCGAGACCGATGATTGTCTGATGCAGGGTCACATGGTTGAGTACAGAACCGAGTGTGTACTTGCAGTTAGGTGTGGTGCGTGCCAGTTCGATAGCTTCGGAGATTGCTGTTCCGAGCGAACCCTGGCAGTTCGGTTCGCGAGTGAGCACGTCCTTACCCGCACGAGTCGACATGGAAGGCGACGGAGTGACCTGCGCACCGAAAGTCTGCATGATGCTACGGCGGTAAGGTTTCTGATTGTAGCTTATCTTAACCTGGTAGACAGCAGCCTCGAGTCCGAACACCTTTGCCGCGTATGAGAGTGCTGCTCCCCACTGTCCGGCACCAGTCTCGGTTGTGATGTTGGTCACACCCTCCTGCTTGCAGTAGTATGCCTGGGCAAGTGCTGAGTTGAGTTTGTGCGAACCGATAGGGCTCACGCTCTCGTTCTTGAAATATATGTGTGCAGGAGTGCCAAGCGCCTTTTCGAGTCCGTAGGCACGTACGAGCGGCGTGCTGCGGTAGTACTTGTACATTTCGCGCACCTCCTCAGGGATGTCAATCCAGGCGTCGGTCTGGTTGAGTTCCTGACGTGACACCTCTTCTGCGAAAAGAGGGTAGAGGTCCTCAGGTGAAAGCGGTTGCTTAGTCGCTGGATTGAGTGGCGGCATAGGTTTGTTAGGCATATCTGCCGCTATGTTGTACCATTTGTGTGGTATTTCGTCTTCTGGAAGTATAAATCTTTTTTGTTTGATGCTCATCTTGCTTACTTTTGTTAGCGAAAGCGCTCTTGCCGCTTTCATTTTGTTAATGAGTCGCAAAGTTATGAAAGTGTTTTGACTTATGCAAAAATAGTCTTTGCATTATTTTTCTAATTCAAACTAAATGCCTAATTTTGCACTCGCTTAACTGAAAAAGGCTGCCGAAATGGTGGAATGGTAGACACGAGGGACTTAAAATCCCTTGGCCATAACGGCTGTGCGGGTTCGAGTCCCGCTTTCGGTACGAAAAACGGAGTAATGTCACATGTGATGTTACTCCGTTTTCTTTTTGCTATAAATCTTGTCTATATTGGCATTGATGCAGTCTGTTTGACCCGCTTTGCCCTAATCTGTATCTTTGCATCGAAAACAAAAGACGATGCAAAATCGTTTAATGTCTAAACCTTATAAAACTGAAGATTATGGCAACAATGAATTTGACAAGAGGAGGTTTCCTCCGCAAAGTATATGACTACGAAACCAATCCGAGCGAGTGGAAGTTTTTAGGACCACGTCCTGCGTTGATTGATTTCTACGCTTCATGGTGCGGACCGTGCAAGGCGCTCGCTCCTGTGCTCGACGAACTGAGCAAGGAGTATGACGGCAGGGTTGATGTTTACAAGGTTAATGTTGATGACGAGAGAGAACTGTCTGCTCTGTTCAATGTGCGCAGCATCCCTACGTTGGTTTTTATTCCGATGAACGGCAAGCCGGAGATTGCAATGGGTGCGATGTCGAAAGCGGAACTTGCCAAGCGATTGGACAAGTTAATTGGTTAGTCTTCTCGCCCGAAAGCAGAGGCAGTGTGGGAGCCTCTCCCTAACCCTCCCCAAAGGGAGGGAACAAGTATGCTCCGTAGGAGGGTGTATCAAAATGCAGAAATGCTATCAAATAGTCATGTCATCCTGAACGTTAGTGAAGGATCTCAGTATCTGAATATGAGATTCTTCCTCCCTTAAGGTCGTCAGAATGACAAAATGATAGTAAGTTTTCATTTTGATACACCCTCTAAAAGTATTAGGCACGGAAGTTGCGGAAAACGCGGAGATACACGGCATAATTTTAGCGCAAGTACCGTGACCACAGCGCAGAAACAAGGAAAAACAAAAAAGGGCGGACACTCAGGTCCGCCCCTACGCTATATATCGAAGGCCTTCTTTTTACTTCACCAAATATTCTTCCCGCCCTTGATGTAAATGCCAGCAGGCAAGTTGTCCGCATTCTGCATCTTCATGCCGTGGAGGTTGTACACTGGAGCGTCAGCGTCATCGATGCCATCAGTAGTGATGCCATTGATTGCAGTAACATCCACATCAACCTTATCGTTCAACACAAACATACGAGCGTTGCCGTTGATGCTCAAACCGCTCTCAGTAGTAGTAATATCAAGGTTTACTGGTGCATCAGAAAGACTCAGCTTGCCGTCCTCATTCATCGCAGCAAACATCTTTGCGCCGATGTTGTAGAGGTATGACTCTCCGCCTTCCTTCATTACTGTCCAGCACGCACCCTCGTTCTCCTCGTCAAGTGCGAAAGTATACTCCACGTTTACCAGCTCATCTTTACCAGCATCATATACCGTGTAGTTGCATCCCTTAGCATCAGCGATCATATACGCCTTGTTCGATGCCAAAGCCTCATCCGTCATCACCATTTCCTTAATATGGATAAACGACCCCCAACCATTGTAAGCATAGTCCCAATAAGTACCTTCTGGAACATATAGAGTAGCGTGATTATAAGTCGCTTGACTATAAACGTCACTACCCACAGCAGGAACTTTCAGATTCAGGCACACTACAGTGCGTAATTCTGAATCTATGAAAGCGTTATTACCTATGCTCATAACGCTACTACCAATTGTCACAGAAGTCAAGCCTGAGCAATAAGAGAAAGCTCTCTCCCCTATGCTCGTAACGCTATTAGGAATTACTGCGATAGTGACTGATGGACGACAACAAACAACTGCATCATCATCTATCACTAATCCTCTAACTTCTTCATCACACAAATTAGCGCCCCAATAGTTTACGTTAGTAAGTTCACTTTGGTTTACAAAATTTTCGGCGACGAAGTAGCAACGATAGAAAGCATAAGTACCTATGCTCGTAACGCTGTTAGGGATTGTCACAGAAGTCAAGCCGGAGCAATACTGGAAAGCATCATCCCCTATGCTGGTAACGCTGTTAGGGATGGTCACCGAAGTCAAACCGGTGCAATAACTGAAAACACTACGCCCTATGCTGGTAACGCTGTTAGGGATGGTCACCGAAGTCAAACCGGTGCAATAATAGAAAGCATAACCCCCTATGCTGGTAACGCTGTTAGGGATGGTCACCGAAGTCAAGCCGGAGCAACTATAGAAAGCCTGAGAACCTATGCTGGTAACGCTGTTAGGGATAGTCACCGAAGTCAAGCCGGAGCAACCAGAGAAAGCCATATAACCTATGCTTGTAACATCTTCAGGAATAACCAAATCCTTGACTTCTTCGCCATTTAAAAATAAATGATGCGCATAACTTAGAGGATTATCACCAAAATCTATTTTATACCATGCAGATAAATCAGATATATGTACTTCCTTCAAGCGAGAGCAACCATCGAAAGCCATATAACCTATGCTTGTAACGCTATTACCGATGGTCACCGAAGTCAAGCCGGAGCACTTCGCGAAAGTACCATCTTTTATACTCGTAACGCTGTTAGGAATTTCCATGGAAGTCAAGCCATAGCAACCATAGAAAGCATCATCACCTATGCTCGTAACGCTGTTAGGGATAGTAACGGAAGTCAAGCCATCGCAACTATAGTATTTGTAAATCGTTTTATATCAATTACTTGTACATTAAACGGTAGAAAAGTGATGTCGTTGATTCTTGGATGATGCCAAAATGGGAATATTTAACACATTTAACTTTATTAAAGAAAGTTTTTTCTATGTCTTAAGTAGAGAAGTCGTATTAGAAAAAAATTCATTGGAGTGACCTTACAAGTGTCCACTAAAAAAACGATCAGTATCATTAAAGATTTAGTACAGAAACTCATCCAAACTAAATATTTGTAATTCATTGTTTACAATAGACTCAAGCATGTCCGCATATAACACCTGTTTTTAACGAACAGCAATAACATTATTATAGTCTGTCAATAAATCTTCGTAAATATAGGCTCTCTCTTGTAGAGTTTTGACTACTCCATAAAAGCCTGGATAAATTTTCGAAGCATTATATCCTAAAAAATTTAAATAATGACACAAATCCTTTACATAGTCTACAGGTATAACGATTTGATATAAAAGCGTACCAATTTTATCGCTGAATTTATATTCTTGCAATAGTTTATCTAAAGGCTTTCTTTCTAATTCCGAGTTGTTTATTATTATATCTCCATCTTCTTTTTCAAAAGTTTTTGTAATTTCCCATAGCGTAAATAGCCCTTGTTGGGCTTTCATATTTGGGTTCATGTAATATATTGGATGAACAATTTTCAAAGGACAGGAAAGCATTTCTAAATTGGCATAAGGTTTAATATTTAAAGCCCATAAAACTATTGATTTTGTTTCTTCCGGTATATATTTGTTTTTCATATAACTTTCTACTGCAAAATATAACGCAGTATGTAAATCATGAGTCCAATCAAGTAATCTTGTTGGTATCCCATAATGTTGTGCCAAAGCAGCTAATTCCCATAAATCTTCAGGAAGCCATTTCCTTTCCATAACCAAAGTTTTAATGTCTAAGAAATCCGTATACGTCGCACGAATACGTTGAACATTTGGCAAAGGCAATCCCGTAGAATCACAAATTTGATAGAATTTACGAAGAATAATATATTCTTTAATAATTTGATCAAATTCTGTAACAGTGTTTGAACCGCTTAAAGCAAGTTGATTAATAAGGTTAGAACTATTTGTTCTTAAAGCAGAAGGTACTAATTCAAATTTATCAGAAGAGTGTCCTCTAAATATAAAATTACCATGAGAAAAAACAGAATATAGTTTCCACCATAACTTATAGAGTCTATAAATGATTTTAAATCTTTATAATCTATTCTTTTTGTAATATCATCCATAATTATTATATAATTCTATTTTCGCTCAGAAATCATAAACGGGATTTAAAACAAATTATTATCATAGCATTATACAAATAATATTATATTGGAATATAATTTTTTACATTTTAGCAGTTGTTTCTTCTATATCTCCGTCCTCTATGGTTTCATTACTGCATCATGCCACGCGCCCCTTCATAAGAGCAACTCTCAGCACCTACTTTCTGTGCTTCTTTCAGGGCTGTTTCCAAATCTGATTCTAAGAGATTGAATATTCCAAACACTAATTTGTCTTTGAACAAATAATTAATCAAAGCAGCTGCTGTCCAGTCACCTGCACCAGCGGTATCCACCACTTTTTCATTTGCAACAGGTTCCAAATGCTTCCAATCGCCATTCAAGCGATAGCCCAAACCCTTTGCCCCTTGCGTTTGGATAAACAGCTTATCCTTATAGTCTTTAAACTGGTTAATGTCTTTTATCCTCTGTTCCGAGAATTTGATTATATCAGACACCTCAACACATTTGTTGAACAGACAGACATTACCTCCTCTGCTGGAAGGCTCAAAGAATATCACCGACCCCTTTTCCTTGAATGTAGTGGCTAGCTTCAAGATGGCGGGTGAAACCCTGTCAAAGAAGAATACCTTTGGCACAAAGTCTATCCTCTCAATCACCCCATTTGCCTGTTTCAGCGTCAGCGACTTGAAGTCCAGATAGAACCGCCCGATATTGTTGCGCGATTCAAACTTATGTGTGGGAACACCATCCTTGTTAATGAAGTTACGCTGCACGATCACCGGTGTTTTACCGTCTTGGGTAGAGACAAAATCTATGTGTACATGGTGCTTTTTCATGTCATCCAATACACTCATCCCGTCTTTTGTGCCATCCAGACGGGCTATGGGATAAGCATCCCAACCCATGTAGGAGAGAATCATCATCACATTACCGCATGTGCCACCCACGTAATAGGATATGGGGACTCTTTGCCCGTCCCAAATCAACACATCCAGGCTAATAAGGCCTGCACCAACTATAATATTATTTGTTTCAAGTTCCATGTTTTAAGTATCAAGATTCAAACTTCAGGATTAAGCCTCTCCACCAACTCTGCTTTCACCTTTTCCCACGCCACCTGTGGGTCATACTCCACCTGTGGCCCAAGAATCATTTCCGTGTCAGTCAAGAATTCATCATCCTGTAGTTTCCCGTCCATATTCAACAAAAACTCTTTGTATGTTGGCAAGTGAGAGGCTGTGAAGCCCAGATACCGCTCATAGCTTTCCATCACTTTCCCCTTATCCAACTCAGGCTGCATTGAAAGTATCTTCCACAGGTCAAACAAATCACGTCCTTTTCTCCGCTGATAAACAGCTCTCAGTTTCGTCCCTGTCAGTTCTGCCAATTCATAGGTCAGCACTTCGCAAGCACCTTTGAACCACGAACTATTCACCACAAAAGGAACTCTTACCATTGGATATACCGAGAAATGCTCCTTGCAGTTAATCTCCACCTTCAAATGAATCTCCCCCGCATCCATATCCGTCGGTTGCACCTTGAACACCAGCGTATTGTTGTGCTTCTTCTGCTTCACCACCGGCTCACCCAGCCAAGCCAAAGCATCCCGCAGATGGTCAATCGTCTCTTTGATGGGTTCCGCCTGCACTTGTACAAGGTCGATGTCTTCCGAATATCTAGGCTGCGGCTTCAGATACAGCTTACCTAATGCCGTGCCGCCTCTGAATGCCAGATGCTCCGCAAGAAATGCATCGCTATAGATAGACACTAACGCACGGCAGACTATCAAATCCTGTTCGATGAATTTATTCACCACCCACGGGGCCTGCTCGCTCCATTCCGTAATATATCGCTCTGGTATCATAACTCGTCAATCTCTATGGTTTCGTTCACAATAATTCTCCATTTGGCGTTTCTTTCGCACCCCTCGCTACTCTTTCCAGCCTTTAAAGGTACATACTGGAGTGCGAAACCGGAACACTTCAACAGACTGTACACCGACTCTGCCGCTTCTCCTTCCTCCAGCACCTCGTCCAGAATATAGCCCAGACGCTGCAGACTGGTTACAGGCACTTCCTTCACGAAGTCAGCCCCTAAGCGCTCGAAATCCAGTTTCTCAGCCAGTTCAGCCAGAACAGTGGCTGCCCGCGAAACGCTCCCTGTCTTTGCCTGATACGTCAGCAAATCCACTGCCGTCAGTTCAGGACACGACACGTTAATGTAGCCCGTCCGCGTCTGCCGTCTCTCCACGTATGTCTCAGGAATATGACTTTTGCAGAAAAAATGCGTAAGGTACTTCTCTCCCTTCTTGTCACGCATGGCGGGAGGCTCTATCATCACGCTGAACCGCAGCGGAACCTGATGCGAAGCTCCGTGATAACTTGCCGCACTCAACAGAGCCACATAGTATTTGCGTCCCAGATGGTGCATCATGTCATCCAAGTAAAACGACTGCGGCACAGCCCCGCGCAGCACATACTCATCTGGCACAATGACGTAGAAGCCGCGCAGGGGCGACATAATCCGTCCCTTGCTCACCTCCCTGGTCAGTGCCCGTGCAATGCTGCCGGCACTCATATCAGGGAACGCCTGCGCCACCTCATCGTGTGTGAAGGTGTAATTGCCTCTAAGCGGCCTATCGTATATCCAGCTTGCTATGCTCGCCATTATCTCGCATTTAATATTTCGTTTGCAAAGATAGACATTTTCTGTCTAACTGCGCAAATTAATTACGAAAAATTGGTTCTGTTACTGTATTTTTACTTTTATTGACCAGCTTTAATTTTCGTTGTATGCTTCTCCTGTAATCCAAAGCAGAAATGGTTCACTCCCCTCATTGATCCGCTTAAACACAGTAGTATCTTCAATTTCGTAGTTCGCTGAACTTACGTTGTAAATAGTGACACAATTGTTATATTCCAATCCCACAAGCAATGCGCCAAGTGATAATAATTTACTTGTCAGCAACGCAATACCAAAACACACATGGTCACTGATAGGCTTGAAGGTTGCCTGATGCCCCTGAATCATATTTGACACAATACGATACAGTTCAAACGGATTCTGCTCATCAGCGTAAGTGATATTCTGTGGCTCGGTAAACTGCTTCTCAGTAAAGAACTCATGGTATTTCAGCATCAGATAGTCAGAGTGTCGTGGGTCTTTCGATGGGAAAGGCAACACGGGAAACATATCTGAAGGTTGGAAATGATTGTAGATGCTCCGTAAAATGTCAATATTCTGGTCTCCCATCAAGCTAATCAGGATATTTATCCTATCCAAATTAGACTCACGACTTGATAAAGAACGGAATCCCACCAGCGGCTCAATATTGTCTATTACTGGTGTTTTCTTTATCTGTTCATCTATCGTAACGTTTTCAGATACTGCAAAGAACAGATTCTTAGATTTGTCCTTGTCAAGCTTGTTAAACAAAGCTTTGCCAATATTGAAATAGAATGCTCTGGGTAATGAACTAACATCCATTATCACGTCATTATAGGCGCTCAAGTCTTTGCCTATCACTTGGCGACTCATCTGAGCTATACGCTTGTCCCAAGGCAAACTACCATCTATTTGCAGTTCCTCATAACCAAAGCCATATTGGTCTTTCAATTCTGCCAGTTGTCGCGAATTGATTTCATACAACTTCTTGTTCTCCTTTGGATCTTTTTCATTGGGGAAGTCAAAAGCAATACAATCCAATTGCTGCTCAGGGTTATTTTCAAGGAACAATTTTAGGATATTATTCATTCTAGGATCAAAGCCCTTGCCCAATAAGAACAGCACCTTCACAGCAGGCCTATCCTTATAATACTCCTTCCAGAACTCCACCAGCTTTTTATTCTGGCGATACATCACGTATGATTCCCAACGTTTTTTCATAGCCAAGAATTTAGTTTATGAAGTGTCAATGGACGCCATCCTCCACGCTCAAGTGGCAGATGTGCATATGCACAAAGCCAGCTATTCAGATAGAATATGGTCCATTTCTGGTCTTTTTTGCCTTGAGTTACGCCCTGTTTCATCAAGAAATTATAGGCAAGGCAATCTTTTAGAATTGTTGCCAATTCTTCATTATCTGGGTCTTGGAACCAAAAGCCATCCTTACCCCATTTGCTAGAATTCTCTTCCTTCACGGCAAATCCGGTAACAGAGCGATAAGAATATGTGGGTGTGAATGTAACACTATAGCAGAAATCTATAAGTTTCATCAGGAACCCATAGATCTTATTGCCAAGTGGCAGGCGCTTGATATCCTCCAAACGAGCAAGTGCAAAGTCTCTTACAATCTTGTCTTGTTCCTCTGCCGTCAATACATAGTGAGAAGGGTCAGAGATCTTCTTGGCCACCAATAGTTCATACATCTTGGCAGACAAATCCAAGAATTGCTCCACATTCTGGCTGGCCAGATCCATAAGTGTTGAGAAACCGTAGTACTGGGGCAACTTCTTTATCTCTCCTGGCATTACCTCTTTTACTAAAGGCTTCAACGGAGTTAACATCCAGTCTAAATCCTGAACTGTATATCCAAACAGGTTCATCGCACCATTTGCACCTTGACGGGCAGCATGCATTAGCAAGGCTCGCATATTAAGCACACGTTCATACGGGTCTTGATTTTCTATAGCAGCCACACACTCAGTATAGTTGTCAAAATTGTGCAGTTCTGCCAATTGAGTCAGATACCTCTTGCTAGCGTCGTTATAAAGCGCCTTATAGTTAATTGTGGTATCACTTGCAAGCGCGCTTGCAAGGATGATACCGTCCGCAGAGAAAGCACTACGCAGCGTAGATATATTCTTCACCATTGGATTGAATATGCCCTTCTTAGTGTTTTCCAGGTGGATGGTCTGGTCATCCCTATCCTTGATATTCTTATCACTCAATATATCAGTTGTGGAGAGTGTTTCCAAACGTTCTGCAATCCAAAGCGTTACATGCATGCGCACCTCAACAGTCTCATCACGGATAATCTTTTTTTGATTCCTGGTGAGTTTATGACCGTCGTCAATCTGGAAGATGAAGTCTTCACAAAGATTCTCTCCATTATGGGTAAACCAAGATGCCTTCATTGCTTGCAGCGCAAACAATTTGCTACTGCCCTGAATACCCTCTTCTGGCATCACAAAACTATCAAGAAACTCGCATATCTTCCGTTCCTGTTCAGCAGCCCAATCCAGCAGTTCTTTTCCAGTGTACTCTGCCTTAAAGTCCCCAAGTTCTGGTATTATCTCCTCCGGTGTATAAGTAATTTCATTTAATTGAGTATATTTGATACCAGCAAGTACCATCAGGCTTTTCAGAGTGGCCAGCACAATCCTCGCATTGAGGAGTGACAGAAATATCCTTTTCTGCTCAATCTCATTAAACAGAACATCATCTTCCAAAAACTCATAGTCACGACCCAACTGTAGATAAACACCGCATTTTTTGATATGATCGGTATCTATCACTTCCAACTTTTTCAGCTTCTTATAGGCCGTATTGCGTTCTGTAATACGCTGAAGAATTGTCGGTGAGAAAAGACGCAAAAGCGTAGTCTTTCCTGCGCCAGGCGAACTGAGAATGGTAGTTATGTTGTTCCATAGTTTATCCTGTTCAAACTTTTCTTCAAGATGAGTCAAGGGCTCCGACGAGAAGAGTTCCAAAAACATCTCGTCAGTTTCTATTCGCTCAGAAGCGCGTATGGCAAATGGATTCTTATAGATATTCATACGGTCAATGGCGGCTTATACGGGGGAACAATCCATGAAATCTTTCTGCATCCTGCCAAATGATGGGCAGAGAGTTGTTTGGCGTATTGTGAGCAAGTACAACAGGCAGGGCGCATTCATCAAATCCCAACCAAGGGCTGTCGTTCTTGCCAACCTTGTAGCTCTTGGATATAACACACTCTTCCACGAAGTGCTTATCCTTCTTTATTATCTTCACCAAGTCATTATCACTCTTGATGTCGTTCGATAGTTTGTCTTCCAGAAGTTGTACGATGTGGATGTTGAACTCCACTTTGTCTTGCCACCCTACTGATTTCAAGTAATCGTCAAGGTTGTCCTTTATACTGGTCTTTGCTCTTTCAGTAGCGATACAAAACAAGATGTCGATCTGTATCTTTTGCTCTGGGTTCAGAAGATAGCTCAGATGCTCTATTTTCTGTCCTTTTTCAACATAGCCTCGAGTACATAGTTCATCGATTATTTTCTTCAACTTGCCATGATATTTCCCATTGCTTTCATCATAGCGGATGAAACTCTTTCCACTGGCGGTAAAGTCGTCAATCAAGAAAATCCTACGAAAGTATGGTTTTTCTATGCTTTTCAGTTTGTCGTCTTTACGCAGTTCATCCAGCATATCCTTCAGTTTCTTCCCGTCAGGATAGTAGTTGGTCAAGACCTGCTCATTACTGAAGCCTGCGCTACGACGCAAGATGTCTGTATGAGCACCATCACTGAGACCAACCACCAATGCGGAACGTTTCTCAATTTCAAAACGATTATGCACCACATTGCTTGAACGTTTATATGATGGCATACCCGTTTCAGTAGTAGCCATATCCAGCAGAATAGGTCGTATTTTTGAGTCATATAACAAATCCACTAGATAGTTCATCTGTGTTGAGGATATGAAGACTAGTTTTTCTTTTATAAACTTATAAGCCTCATCGCGGTCTTCCTCTTCAATATCATTCAGCCATTGTACCAGACTGCTCATAAAGCGCATTCCCGGCATATAACGGTCGTATGCATCATACTTCATGCTACCCATGAATTCAAGGGCAGCACGTTCTGATGCCAATGTCTGGGCATCCCATTTCATGATGCTTGCAAGAAGTTGGTTTGCTAAATTACTGTTCATACGCTAAACTTACACGTTATCTTTCCTTCTTTTGCCTTCATGCGGCTTAGGTAATAAAGGGTTGCATCAAGTCCCTTAATGCCTGAAGGGGCTATGTTCCAGCAACTCTCTGCATTCTTTGATACACGATCAACGCTCAATGAGTACTTACTGGTCAGCATTTCATAGTCATTGCCTTCCACGGTTCCATAATCACCTATGCACAAGGTATGCTCCGGAGCTTCTATCACTCGTTGTTTGCTTACTTCATGGTAAACCACAATATCCATACTGTGACTGCTACGCCAAACACGGATGTCTTTCATCTGCTTGTCCCAGATGATTTCACGGCATGTCTCATAAACCAGTTGTGATTCCATCTGGGTCATTTCTCCCTCAATGGACAGTTGAAGGCTGCGCTCTGCAAATTTGTAGTCCACACAGCCCTCGGGGAGTCTAAGTTTCAGTTCCTCCTCCAGTGCTTTCAGTTTGCTATCAAAGGGCAGTTCCCTCCACACTTTCAGTTTATCCTCTTCGCCTAAAACCAACAGGCAGGCACCATTATAGTAACCCACCTTGATTTGCGGCCAGTATTTCTGGTCTATGGATTCTTGGAACGACTCGCCAACCGACTTGCCACGACCTGTGGCTACCACTATCAGTGCTCCATTTTCTAACAATGGAATCAACGCATCTCTTATCTCATCGCACAACCTATTCGTAAAACGACTTTTGCGGTCGGGGGCAGAGAGCGTACCATCGTAGTCGAAGGCTATGGTGGTAAACTTAACCTTGTTCAACTGGCGTACAAAACGCCGGCAAGCCACGCCATAATGCTCCCTCAAAGGGGTGTTGTCTCTACCAGCTACGCCCAGTTTGCGCAACACCGCCACATCGAGTGTCTTTTGTACGGGCAGGATACGGTTGGTCAACTTGAAATAGTCCAGGTTGTAGAGCATACGACCGTATCCTGGCACACCGGGTTTTCCGGGGTCAATGCCACGAGCCTCGCCCAAGTCGTTGACAAAACGGAATGCTTTCAGCAGTATATCGATGGACGCTGCGGTGGTCTGCAACTCAGTTTCAATAAAGATAACCGGTACATTCTTGGGCAGGCAACCAATGGTTTTATAAGCCAGTTCGCGTTCAACGGGTGTTACTAATGCAATAATACAAGAGTTCTCGCTCCGCTTGTCAAACCAATGGTGACGGCCATGACCAAAGTTGCGGTAATCGCTGAGCAGGGCTGAACCCAAAGCGGCCTCTGTCAGTTTGGATTCAATATCCCATGCTACGGGTTCGCCTGCTGCCCCATAAAGAACAATGAAGTTCTGAATGTTGGCAAGGTTAAACTCATAGTTTTTTGAATAGGTTCCGTCAAAGGCTATCTTGTCGCCTACAAGTTCGCCTTCGAAACTGCGGTTCAAGAGGGTGAAAGTGGCAAGCAGCGAATTAGTGGCTAGAAAGCCATCTTTCTCGCTGGGGATATCTTCACACCAGCGCAGCACCTTGGGGTATTGTTCTAGCAATTTCTCCGTAGGATTGTTCTTGCGGAGGGTCAGGCTCATCATGCCCGACTCGTTATACTTTAC
>Ga0233378_1000103_pt1 | contig 27753 bp, 22 predicted proteins | sample ElkDunMinimDraft_7_FD_180690 | JGI IMG/M metagenome (GOLD analysis project Ga0233378, IMG submission 180690) | Fecal eukaryotic communites from dung pellets of Tule Elk in California, USA - Elk Dung E4 | ecosystem: Host-associated > Mammals > Digestive system > Large intestine > Fecal | place... | reverse complement strand
CCTTGTCGTCGGCCATGGATGTCTGTTGCGGGCTTGGCCAGCAGTCAGTGACTGTTGTGAATAGGTGAAGTTGCTGCGTTTGGCAAGGCTTGGCGCGGAGGGGCTTGGCCCGCATGGTGCTTCAGCGTGGCGACTGACAAGACCGTCGACCTCAAACGCTGCGCTGTAGCGCTGCAAGGTCGGAAAGCCCGGCCCGCTGGCGATGGCCTCACAAGCGAGCCCTGACAGCAGGTGCACAAAGCCGTCCAGTCCCCGTCCCTGCGGCTTCCTGCCGGGTTAAATAAGCTCGGCCTGCTTTTGAGGGTCATTCAGCGCAGTGCCCGCAACTGTTGCCTGCAGCTCTTCCACCAGGTCATCAACTTGGCGTTGCGCCTCGGCCACCGAGGCAGCCAACACCTCGCCGCCGGTTTCCTGACCTTCAATCGCGATCTGGTGAGTGCGAGTGATCCCTATGAAATTAAGCGCCGTCACCAGGTTCGGCTCTAGGTGGTTCATGTGCGCCATCGCCTCGCCGGGGCCAAAGTTTATGCCGCCCCTGGCGGTGAGAATGACCGCATGCCGTGGCCGATCTTCCAGCAGGGGCAGGTAGGGGTCGTCGGGAAGTCGGGTTTCGTCGATGCCGACCGTGCGGCCCAGGCGCACCACCTGATCGACCCAGGCCTTGAGCGCCGCGGGCATGCCGAAGTTGTAGAGCGGTGTGCCGATGACCAGCACATCGGCCGCGATCAGCTCGTCCACCAGCTGGTCGCTTTCGGCCAAGGCGTCCTTCATCCAGGGCTCCTGGCGATCTTCCGGCGTGAAGGCCGAGGCGATCCAGTCGTGGTTGATGAAAGAGGGCGGGTTCTGGCCGATATCCCGATAGGTCACGTTGTCCTGCCCGCAGCGGGCCAGCCACTGGCTGACGAAACGGTGGGAGAGATTGCGGCTGTGGGAACCGTGCGCGTCCTTGCCGGCAAGGCCCGGGCGGGCACTGGCGTCGAGGTGCAAAAGGTGGGTCATGGTGGGTCTCCTCTGTGACTGAATTCATCTGTCATTCGCGATAGACCCAGGCTAGGACTAGGCTCTATGGGCGACAAACGATCAATATTTCCAGGTACAGATGAGGAAAACTCAGCCATGGCAAATCGCCGGTTACCCTCGCTTTCCGCGCTGCGGGCCTTCGAAGCGGCCGCCCGCCATGAGAGCGCCAAGCAGGCCGCAGAAGAGCTGTCCGTCACCGCCACGGCCATCAGCCACCAGATTCGTCTGCTGGAAGAATCCCTCGGCGTGGCGCTGTTTCTGCGCAAGCCGCGCAAGCTGGAGCTGACTGACCCGGGGCAGGAGCTGCAACAGGTGTTGGAAACGGCGTTCGACAGCATTGCCACAACGGTCGAACGCTTAAGATCTGGACCCTGTCGCCAGGCGATCACCCTCAGCACCACACCGGCCATCGCGGTGCGCTGGCTGGTGCCCTGGGTGTGCCTGCTGCGCGATTCCCATCCGAACATCGATCTGCGCTTCCACACCTCACACGAGCCGGTCGCGCTGGATGGCGTCACGGCCGACGTCGCCATCCGCTATGGCGATGGCCGCTGGCCGGGGCTGGTGGCCGAGAAGCTGTTCGACAACACCTTCGTTCCGGTCTGCAGCCCGCAGCTTGGCTTGCAGGAGGCGGCTGACCTGTCCAAGCATTCGCTGATTCACTTCCGCGCCCAGGGCGCCGTCTCCGCCCCGATTCATTGGGCTTCGTGGCAGAAACTGGCCAACGTGCCGGGGTTGGACGTCAGTGCTGGGCTGGTCTTCTCCGACGAGACCCACGCGATTTCAGCGGCTATTGGCGGGCAAGGCGTGGCCTTGATGAGTCGGCAGTTGATTGAGGGTGAATTGAGGGAGGGGAGGTTGGTGCAGCCGTTTGGGCCGGTGATGGAGGGAAAACCGTTTCATCTCGTTTATCCGGAGGCACGGCGGGATGATCCGACGGTGTTGGCGGTGAGGGATTGGGTGTTGGGGGTGCCGGGTGGGTTGTGTGACTTATGCCCGAGCGCCATGCAGCCGTAGGCTGGAAAACGGCGAAGCCTTTTCCACGTGTCACTTCCAGGCTACCTCAGTGTGGAAGTCCCTATAGCCCGGCGATATCAATACAGGAGAACTCATTAAACACCGATTTGCACTGAACGATGTTAATCACGCTTATCTTGGTAATACGAAAAAGTCGAACCCAGTAATAAGTTTATCGATGATTTTTACGGGCGTGAACTTTGACTATTGAAAGGTGTCGTGTTTTTTAGGTTAGAGTATCTTGGTATATCGGATTTAATTTAATAACCATAGCTTTTATCGCGGGCGCGCGCGGTTGTGCTTGATTGGCAGGCGATGATTGGCTGTTAATTATGCAGGCTGTTGATTTTAAAGTATTTTTAATGGTTATTAATGGTGTCGGCTTGCCTTTTTGACAGATGCCAGATCCACAACTATCGTGTTTGGAGACAGGGCAAATATCGCTGTTAATTAGGAGGGTATTCATATGAAACACATTCTTATGATAGGCGCGTTCGGTTTGGTTGCAATGTCCACGCTTGCACATGCGGCCGATACCAAACAGCCTGTTTCGAAGTGGACTTGCGAAGATTTCCTGGCAGTAGAAGAAAGCTTTCAACCCACAGCCGTTGGCGTGGCCGAAGCGTTAAACCAGAGCGGCGAAGTTGAAGATGCAGTGATGGATGTAGAAGGCATTGAAACAGTCACGCCTATGGTCGTGACCGCGTGCAAGGAGGATCCAAAGGCCAGCTTTACTCAAAAAATCAAGGATGAGTGGTCTAAAGTCAAAAAACATATGTAGCCCCTCAAGCCTGTACTTCTGCGAGTACAGGCTTTCCCCTTGAAGTCTCTGACCCTCCAGATACCAGTGCTTAGGTGGCAAACGGCGAAGCCTTCACCACGCGTCAGTTCGCATCGCCTGCGAATCCCTCCACCTCATCAGCGCACCAATCAAGCGGATAACACCGGAGCTGACCGCCTGATGAAAGCTGGGGTAGGGCCGCGCTCAACCAGTCCGTGTTTCAACGGGTTAAGGTGCATATAGTCGATGTGATACTGGTAATCGCGTTCATCCTGAATCCAGTGTTCCCACTAGCGTCGTTGCCAGATACCGCGCTCGCCGCGCGAGCGTTGGGTCGCCGTCAGCGTCTCGGTCTTCGGCAGCCGCCTGGCAAACGCGAACTTGATGACCTTCCAGCACAGGGCAAAATCGGCGTCGCCATCCGGTAGCGTCCAGACGCAATGCATGTGGTCAGGTTGACGACCGAGGCATCGATATGAAGGGGCGAGGTGAGCGCGTGGCGGACCGTTTCGCGGAGCAGGTCGACATGCCGGACGAGCAGATTGCTTCGACGGTTAAGTAGATTCACCGAAAAGAAATACGTGGTGCCCAGCACGGGCACGGCAGTATCGAGACATGGCGCTCATCCTTGAGCTTGGTGTTGGCGGTAGGTTTGTATCGGTGGATAAGCGAAGCGTTATCCACCCTACGCCACGTCACCGCCCACTGCCGACGCATCGACGTTGCCGGAGCGTAGGGTGGAAAACGGCGAAGCCTTTTCCACGCGTTTCTTCCAGGCTACTCGCTTCCAGGCTACTCGCTGCATCGATATCACCCCACGCTTAGAGTAGGCACGCCACATAGCGCGTTAATCCGGTAGCCCCTGTGGGCTCTATTCCTTATCCTTGCCGGCTTTTATCAAAAGCCGGACACCTCTCATGTTTGAATCTACCCTTTCCCAGCTCGAACAAGCCGTTTCTCAGCTCCTTGAGCAGAACCAGGCGTTAAACAGCCGCTGTGCTGCGCTTGAATCGCAGTTGCAGCAGGTGCGAGAAGAAAACGACACGCTCCAGTTGGCCGCGCTCGAGCAGGAAGAGCAGCAGAGCGCCTCCTTGGCACGCTTGCAGGCCCTGCTGCAGCGCACCGGGCACAGTGAGGTCGCATGAGGGATGTTCGCGTACTGAATATCCTCGGTCGCGATTATTCGATTCGCGTCCCGGCTGCAGAGCAGGAAACGCTGACCCAAGCCACGCAGTTGTTGCGCGCACACATTCAAGAAAGCCAGCATCGCTTTCCCCGTGCCGGTTTTGATGAGCTGTTGGTCATAACCGCGCTCAACCTGTGCGTGCCTATGATCCAGCAGGACCAACGTCTGGATGTTGCCGAAGGCCGCTTGAGCGATATCTTGCTGCGGATCAGGCAGCAGTTGGGCGTCGCGGCCGACTCGCTTAACGAGTGCTGATCGCTCCCACGCTGCGTGCGGCTGGACATGCCGGACAAGCAGGTCGCTGCGACGGTTGAGGAGATTGACGTGAAGGAATAACGTGGCGCCCGGCACATGGGCGCGGCGGTAGCGGGACAGGGCGGCTCATCCTTGAGCGTTGTGTTGGTGGGAGGTCTGTATCGGTGGATAAGCAAAGCGTTATCCACCCTACGCCACCTCAACCGCCCGCACCGCCGACACATCAATGTTGGTAGGGTGGAAAACGGCGAAGCCTTTTCCACGCGTCAGTCCGCACCACCTTCGAATCCCTCCGCCTCATCACCGCACCAATCAATCGGGTAGACCCTAGCTCCGACCGCCCGATGAAAACTCGAATAGGGCCAGTCGACGACACGCTCCACCAAGCCGTGCTTCAACGGATTCAAATGCACATAGTCGACGTGATGCCGATAGTCGCGCTCGTCACGAATCAGGTGTTCCCAATAGCGCCGTTGCCAGATACCCCGTTCGCCGCGAGAGCGCTGGGTTGTCGTCAGTGCCTCCGTCTTCGGCAGGCGCCGGGCAAACGCGAACTTGATGACCTTCCAGCGCAGGGCGAAATCGTCATCACGATCCGGCAGCGTCCAGACGCAATGCATATGGTCAGGCAGGACCACCCACGCATCGATATGGAACGGGTGACGCGAGCGAGTGGCACGGACCGTTTCGCGCAGCAGATCGATATGGCGGACCAGCAGGTCGCTGCGGCGGTTAAGCAGATTGACCGTAAAGAAATACGTGGCGCCCGGCACACGGGCGCGGCGGTATCGAGACATGGCGGCTCATCCTTGAGCTTTGTATTGGGGGGAGGTTTGTATCGGTGGATAAGCAAAGCGTTATCCACCCTACGTCACCGCACCCACATAATCCGTCGACGCATCGGCATTGCGTAGGGTGGAAAACGGCGAAGCCTTTTCCACGCGTCACTTCCAGGCTACCTCGCTAGTAACGCATCTCCAGGGTGACCTTGGCAGGCTTGTCATCGGTCACCTCGAAGGCACTCGCTTCGTAAGACGGTGGGCCCATGACCTTGGGGTTGTTCGACAGCCCATAACCTTCCGTGGGAATCATCCCGAAGCGCCGATCCAACTCACCGTTGTCGTTTTCGTCATGGTAAGCCAGCACCGCGTAGCGCCCGGGCGGGACGTCGTTGAACACCAGCGTCATTGCGCCCTTCTCAGCGTTGGCCTTCTGCGCGGCGAAGGCCTGGTCGTCCTCACGGAAGGTTTTCGCATCGGCGTATACGGCCACGGCAACCCGGCCCTTGTCATGCTGAAGCCCGCTGAGGGTGATGTGCAGCTCCTGGGCGTGGGCGGGGAGCGTCCCGAGGGTGAGGGCGACGCTGAAAATCGGAAGTGCCTTCATGCTGTGCTCTTGGTCTGGGGAATGGGGTTGCAAGGCGCCATACCGGAAAGGCTGCCAGCGACGTGGAGGTTGATCATATTCAATTGAAGCGCAGCCTTGTGAGCGATGCGCATGGGGTACGGCTTTGCCGATGAGGCGCCGGATGGATGCATGCTTGATGGCCAGACGCTGGATGCTGCCGGTTCAGCACTGCTTGAATCTTGGAACCGGTATCCGAGTTGCGCCCCCTGCGCGATCTGCAGCGCCGAGCAGTTGCGTAGGGTGGAAAACGGCGAAGCCTTTTCCACGCGGCTCTCTGCATCAGGCTCATCCTTGAGCTTTGTATTGCCGGGAGGTTTGTATCGGTGGATAAGCAAAGCGTTATCCACCCTACGCCACCTCAACCGCCCACACCGCCGACGCATCGGCATTGCGTAGGGTGGAAAACGGCGAAGCCTTTTCCACGCGTCACTTCCAGGCTACTCGCTACCTCGCTATTTGCTTATTTTGTTCTTTAAAGATAGATGTGATTTTTTTTCAGGTTTGTAACATGTCGAGAAAGCCATTATCACCTCCAAAGAAAATCTCCTATAAAACTTTGTGAAGCCATAGTATAAAATTGAGAAGGTGAAAAATGAAAGAATTGCTATTGCTGCTTTTGAATGCGAGAAAGTTACTGAAAAGTTATGCTGGGTTGCATTGTATAATTCGATCATGGATGTCGTAACTACTATCCAAAATGGGACAATCGCTGCGAGGGCGGTGTTTCTCATTAGACCGTATAGCGCCACGTAATTTTGTATTTTTGGAAGGTGGCTTGGGGTGTTTTCAACGCAGAAGTGGTAGATGGCGTGGAAGTGTTCTTTTTCAATTATGTCTGTTTGATCGTAACTGTATTCTTCCTTGAAAAAACTCTTAATCTTGTCTTTTATTTTTTCGGTGAGAGCTGCGTCTATCTTGTTCTCTTTTCGAGAGCTTTGAAAGATTCTCATAATGTTGTTAGCAAGATAAGTGTGAACGTCAAAGAAAATATCCATTAACCTTGGGAAATTGTGAGTTTCATTTTCAGTTTGACTATTTTCTTCTATGTTTAAGATTGATTTGGAGGGGTAGCCTTTTCTGCGAAGGTGGCTCGATTCTATTGTTATTGAAGAGATGATTCCTAGTATGTGTCCGGCTATATATGACGTGATAAGGGCTAGAGGTATAAGGTAGGTGTCTTTTGTTTGTTTTATTTGTATAAGTATGTCGTGGTTGTCAGTTTGCCCCAGAGCCACTAGAATTGTTGCAATTAAAAGCGCTCCAGGTAATAAATATCCCAGAAAGTCATACAGGGAGAACGGGTTTTGTTTATATGTCATTTTTTCCCTTAATAAAAACCCCGCGTAAGGCGGGGTTTTTTCTTGCTGTTACGAATGCTTTTTTAGGTACTGCTTTCTGCTGTTTGGATAAGCCTTAAATCAATCCCAACTCAACGCCCCACCCGTCTGATACTCAATCACTCGCGTCTCAAAGAAGTTCTTCTCCTTCTTCAAGTCCATGATTTCACTCATCCACGGAAACGGGTTAGTCGTACCCGGATACTCTTCCTTCAGGCCAATCTGCGTCAGACGGCGGTTGGCGATGAACTTGAGGTAGTCCTCCATCATCGCGGCGTTCATGCCGAGCACGCCGCGGGGCATGGTGTCGCGGGCGTATTCGATTTCCAGTTGGGTGCCCTGGAGGATCATCTGGGTCGCTTCGTCCTTCATGGCGGCGTCCCACAGGTGCGGGTTTTCGATCTTGATCTGGTTGATCACGTCGATGCCGAAGTTCAGGTGCATGGACTCGTCGCGCAGGATGTATTGGAACTGCTCGGCGGTGCCGGTCATCTTGTTGCGGCGGCCCATGGAGAGAATCTGGGTGAAGCCGCAGTAGAAGAAGATGCCTTCCAGTACGCAGTAGTAGGCGATGAGGTTGCGCAGGAATTCCTTGTCCGTCTCGACGGTGCCGGTCTGGAAGGTCGGGTCGGAGATGGAGCGGGTGTATTTGACGCCCCAGGACGCCTTCTTCGCGACGCTCGGAATCTCGTGGTACATGTTGAAGATCTCGCCTTCATCCATGCCCAGCGATTCGATGCAGTACTGGTAGGCGTGGGTGTGGATTGCCTCTTCGAAGGCCTGGCGCAGGATGTACTGGCGGCACTCGGGGTTGGTGATCAGGCGGTACACGGCCAGCACGAGGTTGTTGGCGACCAAGCTGTCGGCGGTGGAAAAGAAGCCGAGGTTGCGCTTGACGATGCGGCGCTCGTCCTCGGAGAGGCCGTCCGGGCTCTTCCACAGGGCGATGTCGGCGTTCATGTTCACTTCCTGCGGCATCCAGTGGTTGGCGCAACCATCCAGATACTTCTGCCAGGCCCAGTCGTACTTGAAGGGTACGAGCTGGTTGAGATCGGCGCGGGCGTTGATCATCTGCTTATCGCCGACGTGCACGCGGGCGGATTCGCCTTCGAGTTCAGCGAGGCCTTCGCGGATGTCGAGCTCGTTCAGCGCCTGCTTGGCGCGGGCGACGGCAGCGGAGTCGCCAGCGGCAACGGCGCGGGCTTCTTCGACGGAGCCGGCGGCTTCGTTGTCCAGCTTGGCGGCGTTCTGTTGCGCGGGCTGCGCGGCAGCGGCCGGCGCGGCGGTGGTGGTTTCTTCTTCGTCGAATTCGTCCCAGCTCAGCATGGCGGTTTCTCCTGATTGGGGACCGGTCATGGCCGGTCGAAATAGTGGGCGGCTTCTGGTTTGCACGCAAAAGCGCGGAATCTGTTGTGTCTGTGGGCGGTGAGTGGTGCCCAGCGGTGGATGCACAAAGCGGCATCCACCCTACGGAATCAGTTTCGCGGGTGAACCCGCTTTTACAAAGTCAGCTCGGAGCGAGCGCGAAGCTGAGCGAGGCAGCGCTAGGCGTCTGCCAAATCGGAGCCCCTGAGCGTACAGCTGTACGTGATGGGGGCCGGCTTGGCGGACAACAACGCGTGGTCCGCTCAGATTCGTGCGCCAGCTAACTACTACTTACTGGCAGGCTTCGCAGTCGGGTTCATCGATGGCGCAAGCCTTGGGTACCGGGGCTGGACCGGCGGACATTTCCGGTGCCGGAGCGGCTTTCGCCGGGGCGCCGCTGAAGCCGTCGCCATTACCGTTGGACACGGCATTGAGCTTGCCGGTGTTGACGGTGGACTTCTCGGTGCTGGTCGCGGCCAGGGCACGGAGGTAGTAGGTGGTTTTCAGGCCACGGTACCAGGCCATGCGGTAGGTCACGTCGAGCTTCTTGCCGCTGGCACCAGCGATGTAGAGGTTCAGCGACTGGGCCTGGTCGATCCACTTCTGGCGGCGGCTGGCGGCATCGACGATCCACTTGGTTTCCACTTCGAAGGCGGTCGCGTAGAGGTCTTTGAGCTCCTGCGGGATGCGCTCGATCTGCTGCACGGAACCGTCGTAGTACTTGAGGTCGTTGATCATCACCGCGTCCCACAGGCCGCGCGCCTTGAGGTCGCGAACCAGGTAGGGGTTGATCACGGTGAACTCGCCGGACAGGTTCGATTTCACGTAGAGGTTCTGGTAGGTCGGCTCGATGGACTGCGACACGCCGGTGATGTTGGCGATGGTCGCGGTCGGTGCGATGGCCATGATGTTCGAGTTGCGGATGCCGTTCTTGACGCGGGCACGTACCGGAGCCCAGTCCAGGGATTCGGTCAGGTCGACATCGATGTACTTCTGGCCGCGGGCCTCGATGAGGATCTGCTGGGAATCCAGCGGCAGGATGCCCTGGCTCCACAACGAACCCTGGAAGGTCTCGTAGGCGCCACGCTCGTCGGCCAGGTCGCAGGACGCCTGGATCGCGAAGTAGCTGACCGCTTCCATGGACTTGTCGGCGAAGTCGATGGCGGCATCGGAGCCGTACGGGATGTGCTGCAGGTACAGCGCGTCCTGGAAGCCCATGATGCCCAGGCCCACCGGGCGGTGCTTGAAGTTGGAGTTGCGCGCCTGCGGCACCGAGTAGTAGTTGATGTCGATGACGTTATCGAGCATGCGCACGGCGGTGCGTACGGTGCGCTCCAGCTTGGCGGTGTCGAGCTTGCCGTCCTTGATGTGGTTCGGCAGGTTGACCGAGCCCAGGTTGCAGACGGCGATTTCGTCCTTGTTGGTGTTCAGCGTGATCTCGGTGCAGAGGTTGGAGCTGTGCACCACGCCCACGTGCTGCTGCGGGCTGCGCAGGTTGCACGGGTCCTTGAAGGTCAGCCACGGGTGGCCGGTTTCGAACAGCATGGAGAGCATCTTGCGCCACAGGTCCTTGGCCTGCAGGGTCTTGAAGTTCTTGATCTTGCCGTACTCGATCATCGCCTCGTAGTACTCGTAGCGCTCCTCGAAGGCCTTGCCGGTGAGGTCGTGCAGGTCGGGTACTTCGCTTGGCGAGAACAAGGTCCACTTGCCGTCGTCGAAGACGCGCTTCATGAACAGGTCCGGAATCCAGTTAGCGGTGTTCATGTCGTGGGTGCGGCGACGGTCGTCACCGGTGTTCTTGCGCAGCTCGAGGAATTCCTCGATGTCCAGGTGCCAGGTTTCCAGGTAGGCGCAGACCGCGCCCTTGCGCTTGCCGCCCTGGTTCACGGCCACGGCGGTGTCGTTGACCACTTTCAGGAAGGGCACGACGCCCTGGGATTTGCCGTTGGTGCCCTTGATGTAGGCGCCCAGTGCGCGCACCGGGGTCCAGTCGTTGCCCAGGCCGCCGGCGAACTTGGAGAGCAGGGCGTTATCGCGGATGGCATCGTAGATGCCGCCCAGGTCGTCCGGCACCGTGGTCAGGTAGCACGAGGACAGCTGCGGGCGCAGGGTGCCGGCGTTGAACAGGGTGGGCGTCGAGGCCATATAGTCGAACGACGACAGCAGGTTGTAGAACTCGATGGCGCGGGCTTCGCGCTGTTCTTCCTCGATGGCCAGGCCCATGGCGACGCGCATGAAGAAGATCTGCGGCAGCTCGAAACGAACGTTGTCCTTGTGTATGAAGTAACGGTCGTAGAGCGTCTGCAGGCCGAGGTAGGTGAACTGCTGGTCCTGCTCGTGGTTGATTGCGGCGCCCAGCTTGGCCAGGTCGAATTCCTTCAGGCGCGGGTCGAGCAGCTCGAATTCCACCCCTTTTTCCACGTAGGCCGGCAGCGCCTTGGCGTAGAGGTCGGCCATCTCGTGGTGGGTGGCGGCTTCGGCCACGTTGAGGAAGCTCAACGCTTCGGCGCGCAGGGTGTCCATCAGCAGGCGGGCGGTGACGTAGGAGTAGTTCGGCTCGCGTTCGACCAGGGTGCGCGCAGTCATCACCAGGGCGGTGTTGACGTCTTTCTCGGCAACCCCGTCGTAGAGGTTCTTCAGGGTTTCACGCTCGATCAGCGCGCCGTCCACTTCCGCCAGGCCTTCGCAGGCTTCGCTGATGATGGTGTTCAGGCGCCCCAGGTCCAGCGGGCGCTGGCTGCCATCGGCGAGGGTGATACGAATGCTCGGGTGCGGCTGGGCGATCTCGATCTCGGCATTGGCGCTCTTGCGCTTGGTGGCCTGGGCTTCACGGTAGATCACGTAGTCGCGGGCGACCTTCTGCTCACCGGCGCGCATCAGGGCCAGTTCGACCTGGTCCTGGATTTCCTCGATGTGGATGGTGCCGCCCGAGGGCATGCGGCGCTTGAAGGTGGAGGTGACCTGTTCGGTCAGGCGGGCAACTGTGTCATGGATACGCGACGAGGCGGCGGCATTGTCGCCTTCCACTGCGAGAAAGGCCTTGGTGATGGCAACGGTGATCTTGTCATCGGTGTAAGGCACCACGGTGCCGTTGCGTTTGATCACGCGTAGTTGGCCCGGCGCGGTGGCGGCCAGATCCAGTGTGGTATCGGCTGCCTGCGAATTCTCGCGAATGGACTCGTTCTGCATGGGGTCTCCGGATTCTCTTCGTATGTCGCTGTCGCACGTTAGGTATCAGGCCCCGCTCTGGGCCTGTCTCTCGTATCGCTTGCCACGCGCGGTAAATCGGCGCGTGGGGTGTCACAGAAAAAAGCTGCGGATCGAATGTCACGAAGCATAGACATGGCTCGTGAGGATCACAACCTTGAAACACAACATATAGTGTGATGCGCTTTGTGGGCCAACCACCCGTAGGCATTGGCGCTTGGTCTTGCCTGGCGCTTCGATCAGCCGGAAGGGCGGTGCCGTCTGGCTTGCGGATCAAAGGTATTGGTATACGGGCAACGGTCTATGAAAAAGGCCTTGCTTTTTTTTGGTCTTGTGCCATTTGGCTTTTTTCACCCCAATATATGGGGTTTTTGCGCGATCGGGCGACACGATAGTGCCGGTTATCGCCTAAAGCAAGGCGGAGACACGGAACAACCTGTGGATAACATGTGCGCGAGTTGTGGGTTAAAAACGGCCACAGCCAAGCAGGCCCCGTGTGTCATGGGCGACAGCCAACCGACGAAATGCGAAGGAAGTTGAGCCTGCTCAAGGCCTTCCGGCCATAAAAGGCAAAACACTATATGTAGTGGTGGAAAAATGACTCCGGATGCAGCTTCGATGTGTTTCCCCTGGCTAAGCGGCGTTCACCGCCTGGCTGAAAATCGGTGGAGCGGTAACGGCTGTCATCCCGCTGAACGGTACGGATACAATCCGCTGACCTTTGATAGGAGTGACCCTGGATGGAACAAGATGCCTGGCGCATCCTGATCGTGGAGGACGACCAGCGACTGGCCGAGCTGACCCGCGAGTACCTGGAAAGCAATGGCCTGCAGGTTTCCATCGAAGCCGATGGTGCGCTTGCGGCGCAGCGCATCGTCGATGAGGCGCCTGATCTGGTGGTGCTCGACCTGATGCTTCCCGGTGAGGACGGTTTGTCGATCTGCCGCAAGGTCCGTGAGCAGTACGATGGGCCGATCCTGATGCTCACCGCCCGAGCCGACGACCTCGACCAGGTGCTGGGCCTGGAAACCGGCGCCGATGACTACGTATGCAAGCCGGTGCGCCCGCGCCTGTTGCTGGCGCGTATCCGGGCTCTGCTGCGCCGCCGCGAGAACCCCGAGACAGGCGCCGCAAGTTCCAAACGCCTGCAGTTCGGCCCGCTGGTGATCGACAGTGCGCTGCGCGAAGCATGGCTACGCGGGCAACTGATCGAGCTGACCGGCGCCGAATTCGACCTGCTCTGGCTGCTGGCTTCCAACGGCGGGCGCATTCTTTCCCGCGAGGAAATCTTTTCCGAATTGCGCGGCATCGAATACGACGGTCAGGATCGCTCCATCGATGTGCGCATCTCGCGGATTCGTCCCAAGATCGGCGATGACCCGGATCATCCGCGCCTGATCAAGACCATGCGTGGCAAGGGTTATCTGTTCGTGTCCGAAGCCTTCTGAGCCGTGCGCCGGATGAATGACTCGCTGGCGCTGGCCCTTCGGCTTCGACCGAGACGTGCGACCATCGTTGCGCCCGTTGTTTGTGATGCTCATGAATATCTGGACGCCCGATGAACTCGATCTTCCTGCGTATCTACGGTGGCGTGGCGGCGGTGCTGGTGCTGGTGGCGCTGCTTGGCGGCGGCGGGCTGCATCTGCTCAACGAGGTGCGTGCCGACCAGCATCGCGAAACTTTGGCTGGCGGCACCTTCCGGCTGATGGCGCACAACATGCAAAGCATGACAGCCGTCGAACGGCGCCAGGCGGCCAATCTATGGGGCCGCCTGTTGGGAATACCGCTGCGGGTGCGCACACTCTCGGACGTGAACCTGGATAGCCGCCTCGAAGCCCGGCTGTTGCGTGGCCAGGTGCTGGTCGAGTCGCTGCATCCGGGGCGCGTCACGGTATTCGCGCTGGTCAGTAGCAGCGACAGGCTGGTGCTGACCGGTGATGTCGAGCAGCTCAGCGAGCAGTTGGCACGTGCCACCGTCTACCTGCTGATCGATGAGCTGGTGCGTTATCCGCAGGAGGAACAGCCTCAGAGGCTCGCCGAATTGAAGAAACGGTACGGCTTCGGTTATGAACTGAGCCTGCTGCGCCGCGATAGTGCCAGCCTCGATGACGATCAACGTCGCCGCCTGGATGAGGGCGATACGGTAATGGCGCTTGACCGCGGCGGTGATGCCATCCGTGTGTTTGCCGCTATCGCCGGTACGCCCTGGATCATGCAGCTGGGCCCGCTGTACCAGATGAATCCCTATCCGGCGCAACTGCTGTTGCTGATTGGCTTGCTCGGGCTGTCTCTGATCGGCCTGACGGTCTACCTGCTGGTGAGCCAGCTGGAACAGCGTTTGCGGGAGCTGGAGGGGGCCGCTACGCGAATTGCCGGGGGTGACCTAGAGGCGCGGGTGCCGGATGCCGGCACCGACTCGGTGGGGCGTCTGGCGGCCGCCTTCAATGATATGGCCAAGCACCTGCAACGACTGCTGGCGGTCCAGCGCGAGATCGTCAGTGCTGTCGCCCACGAGTTGCGCACGCCGGTGGCGCGGCTGCGTTTCGGCCTGGAAATGGCCGGCGATGCGGAGGACGCCGCCACCCGGCGCAAATACCTCGACGGCATGGATGTGGATATCGAGGACCTGGACCGCCTGGTGGATGAAATGTTGGTGTACACCCGCCTTGAGCGAGGCTCGCCCGTACTGGCATTCAGCCCGGTTGATCTGCTGGCACTGGTCGATCAGGTGATTGGCGAACTGGCGCCCTTGCACACCGACGTGACGGTAGAGCGGGGCCAATGCGTAGTCGCTGCCGACGGCGACAGCTGGGTGGAGGCCGAACCGCATTATCTGCGCCGTGCCCTGAGCAATCTGGTGACCAACGCCATGCGCCACGCCGAGACGCGGGTACAGGTCAGTGTCATCGTCGATGCGCAAACCGCACGACTGGTGGTGGACGATGACGGCCCAGGCGTGCCGGAAAAGGCCTGGGAGCGCATCTTTACACCCTTCCTGCGGCTGGACGACAGCCGCACACGTGCATCGGGCGGGCATGGCCTCGGGCTGTCGATCGTGCGCCGGATCATCTATTGGCACGGCGGGCGCGCGGGGGTTGGCAGCAGCGAACTGGGCGGCGCGCGATTCAGCCTGACCTGGCCGCGCAAGCAGCCCAAATAAGGCTCAGGGGGCCGGAATGCCGACCAGAGTGAGCAGGTAATCGTCAAAAAGTGCGAACTGACCTTCGACTTCGGCGCCGGCCTGCCATTGCGGCGAAAGATCGTTGAGCAGCCGCAGGCGCGCGTAACCAGTGGCGTCATGCTGGATCAGTTCGGCTTCCTGGAAATAGAAGCGCTTTTTCACCAGTGGGTAGAGCGCCTTGAACAGGCTCTCCTTGATCGAGAAGGTCAGGGTCACCCGCAGCGCCCGTTGCGGGTCGGACAGCTCGGCGTAACCCGCCAACTCCCTTGGTGTGAGGATTTCCGCCACCAGGCGATCGGCACGGGCGGGCGGCAACAGTTTCTCAACATCCAGTCCCAGCCCACGCCAATGCTCGGCGCGAGCCGTCACTGCCGCGGCCCAGCCGGCGCCATGGGTGATGGAGCCGACCACGCCGCTGGGCCAGCAGGGCGATCGGTCTTCGGCGACCGCAGGGATTATCGGCGTTCCGGTCAGCCGCCGCAGCGCCTCGTGGGCGCAGATTCGCCCGGCGAGGAATTCGGTCTGGCGCTTGCTCACTGCCTTGAGCGGCTCGATGCCCCAGCGAACGAAATCCTCGGGCTCGAGCAGTTGCGGGTCGAAACGGGTACTGAGCAGTTGCACGCCGGGCAGCCGACGGGGCAGCAGCCAGTCATCAAGCAGCGGCGTGCAGCAAGCGGGGAGGGTGGGCGGCTGAATCATCGCGCTATTCTGCCTCAACTCCGGTGGCTAGAGGCGCAAGGATGCGCGGCGCGGCCTCGATGATCTGCCGCGACAGGTGCTCCATTCGCGGCGACTGCACCTTCCAGGTGTGCCAATAGAGAGCGATGTCCAGCGGCGCATCCTCGGCCAGGTCAACCACGACGCCCTGCGCCAGGACCTCGTGCGCCAGCGATTCGGGCACCATGCCATAGCCCAGGCCGTGGCGAATGGCGCTGAAGTGCGGCTCGCAGCCTGGTACGTAGTGGCAGGGATAGGCGCCCTCGGGCAAACCCATCCAGCGCAGCAGGCAGGATGAGGTCAGGCTGTCCTTGCGCGAATAAGCGACGACCGGCGCCTTGCGCGCAGCGTTGCGGTTCAGGCCGTTGGGGAAGTGCCTGTCACGAAACCCCGCGCTCGCCAGCAGGCGGTAACGCATGCTGCCCAGCGGGCTTGCGGTACAGCCGCGCATGGGTTTGGGTTCGGTGCTGATACAGCCGATCGCCTGACCGGATTCGAGCAGGCTGTAGGTGTGGTCCTGGTCCTCGACGATCAGGTCGAGCAATACCTGCTCGCGAACCAGCACTTCCGCCAGCGCCGGGAAGAACCAGGTGCCCAGGGTGTCGGCATTCAGCGCGGCGACCACCAGCAACGGCGCATCGCTGCGTTCGGCCAGCTCGGCCATCAGGTCAGATTCGAGCAGGCTGGCCCGCCTGAGGTACTGCAGCAGGCGCTGACCGATCGGCGTGGCGCGACAGGGTCGGCTGCGCACCACCAAGGCGTTACCAAGGGCGCTTTCCAGCGCGCGGACCCGCTGCGAGATGGCCGGCGGGGTGAGATGCAGCTGCGCGGCGGCCTGCTCGAAGCTACCGGTCTTGATGACGAAGCGGAAGGCCTCGGTCTGCTTGGGGTCCAGATTCATGGGCGGCGCCAGATAAAGAAAATGTTTGTATAGCCTAAAAATACTTACTCATGCGTCATAACGGTGCAATTGCACCATAATCGCGCCGCCATCATTCTGCCTTTCCATACCGGAGCTGCCCGTGACCCTGTTGCATATCATCTACCTGGTTGCCATCACTGCCGAAGCCATGTCCGGCGCCATCATGGGGATGCGCCGAGGCATGGACCTGTTCGGCATCTGTCTGTTGGGAACAGTGACCGCGCTCGGCGGCGGCACCGCGCGGGACATTCTGCTGGGTCACTATCCGGTGGGCTGGATCGCCCACCCGGAATACCTGATGTTTACCATCGGTGCCGCCATCGCCACTGGCTTCGTCGCGCGGCACATGCATCATCTGCGCAAAGTGTTTCTGATCGTCGATGGGCTGGGGCTGGTGGCGTTCACCGTGATCGGCTGCGGCGTGGGCATGGAGATGGGGGCGCACCCATCGATCGTCGTGCTGGCTGGCGTGATCACCGGCGTGTTCGGCGGGTTGCTGCGCGACGTGCTGTGCAACGAGGTGCCGATGGTCCTGCAGCGCGAACTCTACGCCACGGTGGCGCTGTTTACCGGCGTGCTTTACGTGGGGCTGCTGTGGTTGGGGATCGACAACACCATCGCTTCGCTGATTGCACTGGGAGCAGGTTTCCTGTTCCGTATGCTGGCGATGACCTTCCAGTGGAAATTGCCTGATTTCCAGGGCAAGGAGATCCGCGGGCTGGATTGATCAGCGCGGCGCTATGCGTTGCAGATTCGAGGAGATCGAGTCGCTACACTAGGTCCAGTCAGTAACCAGGGAAACGGAACCGTGCTGAGACATCTGGGTATCAAGAGTCGCGTGCTGGTGCTGTCACTGGTGCCCGGCACGCTGCTGGCGGTGGTGCTGGGCACCTATTTCACGGTGATGCAGCTCTCGGAGATGCGTCAGCAGCTGCAGGAGCGCGGCCATTTGCTCGCCGAACAGCTGGCGCCGCTGGCTGCGCCAGCCATGGCGCAAGGCTATAGCAAGCGCTTGCAGCGTATCCTCAACCAGATACTCGACCAGCCTGATGTCCGTTCGGTGACGGCGCTGGACGCCGCCCGCAACCTGCTTGCCCACGCCGGGCCGAATATGGTCACCCCTTCGCCACCCGCCGATCCCGAGGCGCTGACCCAGGTCAGCAGCCTGGAAGCCACGCGCATTCTGATGCCCGTACAAGGGCACCACCTGAACTTTGCCACCGAGACACCCGGAAATGTCGATCATCAGGTCGGCTGGCTGGAGCTTGAGCTATCCCACCAGGGCACCTTGTTGCGTGGCTACCGCAGCCTGTTCACCAGTCTGTTGCTGATCGGCGCGGGCCTGATCGTGACGGCATTGCTGGCGTTGCGCATGAGCAGCACCATCAGTGCGCCGCTGCATCGGGTAAAGGCCGCCGTGGCACAGCTCAAGGAGGGCTACCTGGAAACCCGCCTGCCGGCGCTTGGCAGCCACGAGATGGATGAGCTCGCTTCGGGCATCAATCGCATGGCAGAGGCGCTGTTCAGTGCCCGCGAAGAGCTGCAGCAAAGCATCGACCAGGCCACCGAGGATGTGCAGCAGAACCTGGAAACAATCGAGATCCAGAACATCGAGCTGGATCTGGCGCGCAAGGAAGCGCTGGAGGCGAGCCGGATCAAGTCCGAATTTCTCGCCAACATGAGCCATGAGATACGCACGCCGCTCAACGGCATACTCGGTTTCACCCATCTGTTGCAGAAGAGCGATCTCTCGCCGCGCCAGCAGGATTACCTGGCGACGATAGAAAAGTCCGCCGACAGCCTGTTGAGCATCATCAACGAGATTCTCGACTTTTCCAAAATCGAGGCTGGCAAGCTGGTGCTCGACAGCGTGCCGTTCAATCTGCGCGATCTGATCGAGGACACCCTGACCATTCTCGGCCCGGCCGCCCATGCCAAAAACCTGGAGCTGGTCAGCCTGGTCTATCGCGACACGCCGCTGTCGCTGGTGGGCGATCCCCTGCGACTCAAGCAGGTGCTGACCAACCTGCTCAGCAATGCCATCAAGTTCACCAACGAGGGCGCCGTGGTAGTCCGCGCCATGGTCGAAGACGAACGTAACGACCGGGCGCAGTTACGCATCAGCGTGCAAGACACGGGTATAGGCCTGACCGACCAGGATTTGCGCGCGCTGTTTCAAGCCTTCAGCCAGGCTGACAATTCGATTTCCCGCCAGCCGGGTGGTACCGGCCTTGGGCTGGTGATCTCAAAACGGCTGATCGAGCAGATGGGCGGCGAAATCGGCGTCGACAGCATTCCCGAGGAAGGCTCCGAATTCTGGATCAGCCTGAGCCTGCCCAAGGCGCGAGACGATGTCGAAGACCTTCCGCCTGCCGCGTTGCTCGGGCGCCGGGTGGGACTGCTGGAACAGCACCCGCTGGCGCGCCAGGCCTTGCAGCACCAGCTTGAAGCCTGTGGTCTGGTGGTGCTGCAGTTCGACACCCTCGAGCAACTGCAGGACGCGGTAGTCGCGGCAAAGCCGACCGCGTATCCCATCGAGATCGCAGTGCTCGGCGTGACCACGGCAGAGATCGCCCCGACGCAGCTGAGCCAGGAGCTTTGGGCGTTCGAGGCGCTGGGTTGCAAGTGCATCGTGCTTTGCCCGACCAGTGAGCAGGCGCAGTTTCATGACGCCTTGCCGGAAACCCATACCCATACCCAGCTTCAGGGCAAGCCGGCTTGCACTCGCAAGCTGCAGCGGGTGCTGCTGGATCTGTTGCGTCCCCCGCACGCGTTGATCGAGCAAGCGCCGGCTGCAGATAGCCGGGCGCCCCGGGTGCTTTGTGTCGATGACAACCCGGCCAACCTGTTGCTGCTGGAAACCCTGCTGACCGACATGGGTGGCGAGGTGGTGGCTGTCGACAGTGGACAGAAGGCGCTCGAAGCCGTCGAGCGCGAGACCTTCGACATGGTGTTCATGGACGTGCAAATGCCCGGCATGGATGGCCGACAAACTACCGAGGCGATCCGCTGCTGGGAGATCGAGAGCGGCCACTCGCCGTTGCCCATCGTTGCGCTCACCGCCCATGCGCTTTCCAACGAAAAACGCGCGTTACTGCAGAGCGGCCTGGACGACTACCTGACCAAACCCATCAGCGAGCGGCAATTGGCCCAGGTGGTGTTGAAATGGACCGGCCTGCCGTTGCGGCGCAATGTTGCCGTGATGCCGGCGCAGCGCATCGTTGTAGAGAGCGAGCTGAAGGTGGTGGATACCGAAGAAGGACTACGCCTGGCAGCAGGCAAGGCCGATCTGGCGGCGGAAATGATGGACATGCTGCTGGCGTCCCTGGAAGGCGATCGGCAGTCGATCCGTGATGCTCGGGCCGCAGGCGATCAGCAGGCGTTGATCGACCGTGTGCACCGGCTGCACGGTGCTACCCGCTACTGCGGCGTCCCGCAGCTGCGCGCGGCCTGCGAGCGCAGCGAGACGCTGCTCAAACAACACCATCCCGGCGCGGCTAAGGCGCTGGATGAACTGGACAGCGCCATCGAACGGCTTATGCGTGAAGTGCAGGTTTCTTGAGCCGGACGCCCTTGCCGCAGCCCGCGCTGGGCGCCCCGGCAATGCCGAAGCTTGCGCGGGCTGTATCGGGCGTGATTTTCGTTTATCCGCCTGGTACTGGCACCTCACTCGCCCATCACCACGCCCTCGCGGCGAGGGTCGGCGCCGCCGAACCAGCCGCCGGCTGTGCGCTGGATGGCTTGTAGACCGCTGGTCATCTCGCTTTCGCCTACTTCGTGCCGGCGTGCTCTCAGCGCTTTCAAGGTGCTGCGCGGAAAGCGACCGGCCTCCAGTATCGTCGGGCCGTTATAGCTGGCGAAGTTGGGCAGATCGATAGCCCGTTGTGCATCCAGGCCCCAGCCATACATGCCGAGCAGGGTTTTAGCCGTGAAGTGGATGATTGCCGATCCGCCTGGCGAGCCAAGGCTGGCCAATAGCCGACCACTGTCGGCCTCGAATACCAGCGTCGGGCTCATGCTCGAGCGAGGACGCTTGCCCGGCTCGACACGGTTGGCCACCGGTTTGCCCTGTTCGTCACGGGGCTCGAAGGCAAAGTCGGTGAGTTCGTTGTTCAGCAGGTAACCGCCAGGCAGTCCGGTGCCGCCATCGTTGAGCAGGCGCGAACCGAAGGCTTGCTCGATGGAGGTGGTCATCGCCAGCGCATTGCCGTCGGCATCGACGATGCTGATGTGGCTGGTGCCATATTCGGGCTGCTCCGGTTGCCTAGCGAATGTGATGGGTAGCGGTCCGGGGTTGCCCGGCGTGGCGGTGCCCATACTGGTCTGGCCGATCAGTTTGGCGCGTTGCCGGAGGTACCTCGGGGCCAGCATGGTATTCCAGTCGCCACCTGGTGCCGGGACGAAGTCCGGATCAGCCAGGTACTGGGCGCGGTCGGCATAGGCCAGGCGGGCGGCTTCGGTGTACTGATGCAGGAAGTCCGCGGAGGGGATTCCTTGTTCGAGCGGCGCCAGCGGCCCCAGCTGCTCCAGCAGGCCGAGAATCTGCATCTGGGCGATGTGCCCGGAGGAGGGGGGCGGGAAGCCGCAAACCCTATAGCGTTGCTGCCACAGGGTGCAGATGGCGTCGCGCTGGCGCGGTTGATAGCTATGCAGGTCGCTGAGCGAAAGCTGTCCGGGATTGCTCGGGTGCCGATTCACTTGCTCGACCATCGCCTGGGCGTTTTCGCCCTGATAGAAGGCAGCGCTGCCTTTCTCGGCGATCTCGCGCAGCAGCGCGGCGAGGGCAGGATTGCGCAAACGGTGGCCGATGGGCCAGGGGCTTCCATCGGACTGGTAATAGAACGCGGCGGCCTGTGGGCTATTACGCAGCGCCAGGTCTTTCTGCAGCAAGCCGTGCAGGCGCGGGCTGACCGGAAATCCCTCGTCGGCGAGCCGAATAGCGGGCTGGAACAGCGATTTCCAGGGCAGCTTGCCGTGTTCCCGGTGTGCCTGTTCGAGCATCTTCACCGCGCCGGGCACGCCTACCGAACGTCCGCCGATTACCGCCTGCTGAAAATTCATCGGGGTACCGTCCGGCTGCAGGAAGAGCGTTTCGTCGGCAGCTGCCGGGGCGGTCTCGCGCCCGTCCAGCGCGACCACGCGCTCGCCGTCCCAGTGCAGCAAAAAGGCGCCGCCGCCAATCCCACTGGACTGCGGCTCGACCAGGGTCAATACCATCTGTACCGCCACGGCAGCGTCCAGCGCGCTGCCGCCGGCCTTGAGGACTTCGTAGCCGGCTTCGGTTGCCAGCGGATTGGCCGCCGCCACGGCGAAACGTTCGCTGGCCCAGCCCGGTTTCGGCGTATAACCGGTGGCGGCTTCGGGCAGGCGTGGTACCGATTCGTCGGCTGGTTCGGGGCTCTGGCAGGCAACCACGCCAAGAAGCAGGAAGCCTGATAGAAGTGCCGTGCGCCTGTCGAACATGAAATCTCCATAGAAGAAAAAATATTGTTATCAGCTTACCGAACTGAATGACTCCCGCCGATCCCGCCTGGTTCGTTGACCCACCGACAGAGGCGATGGTCATGCAACGTGCCCGCTCGCCTCATACCAAGGCAGGCGGTCTGCCCGTGATCGGTCGATGCCGGTATCATGTCCGCCTTTTCACGCCGTGCGGTTCAACCACGCCATGACAATTCAGTACCCGACCATCGCCGACTGCGTCGGCAACACTCCGCTGGTCCGCTTGCAACGTCTGCCAGGCGAGACCAGCAACACCTTGCTGGTCAAACTCGAAGGCAATAATCCCGCCGGCTCGGTCAAGGACCGCCCTGCGCTATCAATGATCGCTCGCGCCGAGGCGCGTGGTGACATCAAGCCCGGCGATACCCTGATCGAGGCGACTTCGGGCAATACCGGTATCGCCCTGGCCATGGCGGCGGCAATCAAAGGGTACCGCTTCATCCTGATCATGCCGGACAACTCCAGTGCGGAGCGCAAGGCGGCGATGACTGCCTATGGCGCCGAGCTGATTCTGGTGAGCAAGGAAGAGGGCATGGAAGGCGCCCGCGACCTGGCGCTGAAGATGCAGGCCGAAGGCCGCGGCAAGGTGCTCGACCAGTTCGCCAATGGTGACAATCCCCATGCGCATTACTGCGGCACCGGCCCTGAGCTCTGGCAGCAGACTGGCGGCGAAATCACCCACTTCGTCAGCTCCATGGGCACCACGGGCACCATCATGGGCGTGTCGCGCTACCTCAAGGAGCAGAACCCGCAGGTGCAGATCGTCGGTCTGCAGCCGATGGAAGGCGCGGCGATTCCCGGTATCCGTCGCTGGCCGCAGGAATACTTGCCGAAAATCTATCAGGCCGAGCGGGTCGACCGTGTCGTCGACATGTCACAGGCCGAGGCTGAGCACGTCATGCGTCGCCTGGCGCGCGAAGAGGGCATCTTCTGCGGTGTCTCCTCAGGCGGTGCGGTAGCAGCTGCACTGCGCTTGTCGCAGGAAGTCGAACATGCGGTGATCGTTGCGATCATCTGCGACCGGGGCGACCGCTATCTGTCGACCGGCGTATACGACGAGCCGAAATGAGCGGCGCTGTCTTCAATCATGCAAGCCTGATCGAGTGGGGTAACTGATGGCGCGACAGGGTGGCGGCTTGCGTTTTCAGCCCAGCGGCGGCGAGAAAAAACCGCAAATTCCGGTGGGCAAGAAACAGCGCCTGACCATCGAGCGCCTGGCCAATGACGGGCGCGGCATTGCCTTTGTCGAAGGCCGGACCTGGTTCGTCGAGGGTGCGCTGATCGGCGAACAGATCGAAGCGCGGGTTCTTGCAGCACGCAGCCAGGTGGTCGAAGCCCGTGTCGAACGCGTTCTTGCCCCCAGCGCCCTGCGTCGGCCCGAGCCCTGCCCGCATGCTCGGGTGTGCGGCGGCTGTACCCTGCAGCATATGCCGGCAGACGATCAGCTCGCGCTCAAACAGCGCAGCCTGGCCGAGCAACTGTCCCGTGTGGCAGGCGTCGAACCCGAGCAATGGGTGCCGCCGCTGGCCAGTCCCGAATTCGGCTATCGGCGGCGCGCGCGCCTGGCGGTGCGTTGGGACCCCAAAGCGCGTCGGCTGAATGTAGGGTTTCGCGCCAGTGCCAGTCAGGACATCGTTTCCATTGAACAATGCCCGGTGCTGGTACAACCCTTGCAGTTGCTGTTGCCGGAGCTGCTGGCCGTTCTGAAGGCGCTGGACAAGCCGCAGGCGATTGGCCATGTCGAGCTGTTCAGCGGTACGGCGGAGGCGGTGCTGGTGCGGCATACGGCGCCGCTGAGCGAAGTCGACCGGCAGCGGTTAGGTACGTTCGCCGAGGCACAAGGCGTTCAACTGTGGCTTCAGGGCGAAGGGCCGGCGGCACCGCTACAGCCTGGGCAGGCACTGGGCTATCGACTGGCACGCTGGGATTTACAACTGGATTGGCGACCGGGCGATTTCGTCCAGGTCAACGCACCGGTGAACGAGGCGATGATCGCCCAGGCGCTCGATTGGCTGGCGCCCGTGCAGAACGCGCGCGTACTCGATCTGTTCTGCGGGCTGGGTAATTTTGCCTTGCCACTGGCGCGTATCGGCGCTCAGGTGACCGGCGTTGAAGGTGTAGAGACGATGGTCGGGCGGGCGCGCACCAATGCAGAGCACAACGGTCTGGAGAATATGCACTTTCACCAGGCTGATCTGTCGAAGCCGCTGGCCGAAGCCGACTGGGCGTGCGAAGGTTTTCACGCCGTGCTGCTCGACCCACCGCGCGATGGCGCCCTGGAAGTCGTGAAGCAAATGGCGACGCTGGGAGCGGAGCGCGTCGTTTACGTTTCGTGCAACCCGGCGACGCTGGCGCGCGATGCGGCTGAGCTGATCCGCCAGGGCTACAGACTAACGCGCGCCGGTATGCTGGACATGTTTCCGCAGACGGCGCATGTAGAGGCCATGGCTTTGTTTGAGCGATAGGTATTCTTGACGGGCGACCCGCCCGTGGTTAAACCGACCGGCACAGAGAATGCCGGCGTATGCGACGCAGTTGCTGCGTAGAAGGAAGGTAATCAGATGGTCCAGGTCAGAGCACTTCAGCCGATCAATACGGACGGCAGCATCAACCTCGACGGCTGGCTCGATCATGTGCTGGGCATGGACCCGGCACTTGACCGTGAGGCATTGCGGGAGGCATGCGAGTTCTCTCGCGATGTGGAACAGCAGGCGAACGCCGCGCAGAACCTCTGGAGCGAAGGTACCTCAAGCTACCAGACGGGGCTTGAAATCGCCGAGATCCTTGCCGACCTCAAACTTGATCAGGACAGCCTGGTCGCTGCGGTTCTCTACCGCGGCGTACGCGAAGGCAAGGTACAGCTCCCCGAGGTGCAAAAGCGTTTCGGGCCGGTGGTGGCCAAGCTGGTCGAAGGCGTGCTGCGCATGGCTGCCATCAGTACCAGTCTCAATTCGCGTGAATCCCTGGTGCTTGGCAGTCAGACCCAGGTGGAGAACCTGCGCAAGATGCTGGTCGCCATGGTCGATGACGTGCGCGTCGCGCTGATCAAACTGGCCGAGCGCACCTGCGCCATCCGCGCGGTGAAGAACGCCGATGACGACAAGCGCCATCGCGTTGCCCGCGAGGTATTCGATATCTATGCGCCACTGGCCCATCGCCTTGGCATCGGCCATATCAAGTGGGAATTGGAGGACCTGTCCTTCCGCTACCTGGAGCCGGAGCAGTACAAACAGATCGCCCAGTTGTTGCACGAGCGCCGCCTGGACCGCGAGCAATATATCTCCAGCGTGGTGCAGCAGCTGCGCGATGAACTGACCGCCGCAGGGGTGCAGCCGGAAATCGACGGGCGGGCCAAACACATCTACTCCATCTGGCGGAAGATGCAGAAGAAGGGTCTGCAATTCAGCCAGATCTACGACGTACGTGCCGTGCGCGTACTGGTGCCGGAGGTGCGCGACTGCTACACCGCGCTGGGTATCGTGCATACGCTGTGGCGGCACATTCCGAAGGAGTTCGACGACTACATCGCCAACCCCAAGGAAAACGGCTACCGCTCGCTGCACACGGCGGTGATCGGTCCGCAGGGCAAGGTGCTGGAGGTGCAGATCCGTACCCAGGCCATGCACGAGGAGGCCGAGCTGGGCGTTTGCGCGCACTGGCGTTACAAGGGCACCGACGTCAATTCCGGTTCCGATCATTACGAAGAGAAGATCGCCTGGCTGCGTCAGGTGCTCGAATGGCACGAGGAGCTGGGCGATATCGGCGGCCTGGCGGACCAGCTGCGCGTCGATATCGAACCGGACCGCGTCTACGTCTTCACTCCCGACGGTCACGCCATCGATCTGCCCAAGGGCGCGACCCCGCTGGATTTTGCCTACCGGGTGCACACCGAGATCGGTCATAACTGCCGAGGCGCGAAGATCAACGGGCGCATCGTGCCGCTCAACTACAGCCTGCAGACCGGCGAGCAGGTGGAAATCATCACCAGCAAGCACGGCTCGCCGAGCCGTGACTGGCTGAACCCCAACCTTGGCTACATCACCACCTCGCGTTCGCGGGCGAAGATTGTCCACTGGTTCAAATTGCAGGCTCGCGATCAGAACGTCGCTGCCGGCAAAGCCTTGCTGGAGCGAGAACTCGCCCGGCTGGATCTGCCGCCGGTGGACTTCGACAAGGTGGCCGAAAAAGCCAATCTGAAGAACGCCGAGGACATGTTCGCCTCGCTGGGTGCCGGCGATTTGCGGCTGGCCCATCTGGTCAACCTGGCGCAGCAACTGGTGGAGCCGGAACGCGGCTACGATCAGCTGGAGTTGATTCCACGACGTTCGGCGCCCTATAAGCCGGGCAAGCGTGGCGACGTACAGATCCAGGGCGTGGGCAACCTGCTGACGCAGATGGCCGGTTGCTGTCAGCCACTGCCGGGCGACCCCATCGTCGGTTACATCACCCAGGGGCGTGGCGTCAGCATTCACCGCCAGGATTGCCCGTCGGTGTTGCAGCTAAGCGGCCGCGAGCCGGAGCGGATCATTCAGGTCAGCTGGGGACCGGTGCCCGAGAAGACCTACCCGGTGGAAATCTTCATCCGTGCCTACGACCGCGCCGGGTTGCTGCGTGACATTTCGCAGATGCTGCTCAACGAGCGGATCAACGTACTGTCAATGAATACCCGCTCCAACAAGGAAGACAGTACCGCGCAGATGCTGCTGACCATCGAGATTCCAGGCCTGAACGCCCTTGGGCGTCTTTTGAGCCGGATTTCACAGTTGCCCAACATCATCGAAGCCAAGCGCCAGCGAGCTAACTAAGGCGCCGGTCGCGTCACGGTGGCTGGGTGAAGCGTCATCCACCCTACAAATGATCAGACTGCGTAGGGTGGATGTCGCTTTTTACATCCACCGGAACGCCGTTACGATTGCCCCGACCCGAGGAATCCCATGTACCAACTCAACGATCTGCTGCACCTGATGGCCCGGTTGCGTGATCCTCGACATGGTTGCCCATGGGATCTGCAGCAGGATTACGCCAGCATCGTGCCGCACACGCTGGAAGAGGCATATGAAGTAGCCGATGCCATAGAGAGCGGCGACTTCGATCACCTGCCAGGCGAGTTGGGCGATCTGTTGTTCCAAGTCGTCTATTACAGCCAGCTGGGGCAGGAAGAGGGACGTTTCGACTTCGCTACCGTGGTCGATGCGATCACCCGCAAGCTGGTACGGCGTCATCCGCATGTTTTCCCGGACGGTGACCTGTACGGCTCGCTCGATGTACCGCGTCTCGATGAGGCCGCGATCAAGCAGCGCTGGGACGAGATCAAGGCTGAAGAGCGCGCCGAGAACGCTGCCGTGCCTGAGCAGTTGTCCCTGCTCGATGACGTGCCTGGTGCATTGCCAGCACTTAGCCGTGCCGCCAAGCTGCAGAAGCGTACGGCCCAGGTCGGTTTCGACTGGCCCGACGCACTGCCGGTGGTGGACAAGGTGCGCGAGGAGCTGGGCGAAGTGCTCGAAGCCATGTGCGAGAACGATGCTGAGGCCATTGCCGAGGAAATTGGCGATCTGTTGTTCGTCACGGTCAATCTGGCGCGCCACCTGAAAGTGGACCCGGAAAATGCCCTGCGTGCGGCCAATCGCAAGTTCGAGCGGCGCTTCCGCTTCATCGAACAGGCCCTGCGCGATGCCGGCCGGCCCATCGAGCATTGCAGCCTCGAAGAGCTGGATGCGCTCTGGGGCGAGGCCAAGAAAGCTGAGCATTCGCCTTCCTGCGGTTAGGTGTTGGTAGGGTGGATGTTGCCTTTCACATCCACGACAATCCCCGAAGTGCATGCAACCGGCGGATCGAGGACGCCTGATCCGCCCACGC
>Ga0233378_1000101_pt1 | contig 27957 bp, 22 predicted proteins | sample ElkDunMinimDraft_7_FD_180690 | JGI IMG/M metagenome (GOLD analysis project Ga0233378, IMG submission 180690) | Fecal eukaryotic communites from dung pellets of Tule Elk in California, USA - Elk Dung E4 | ecosystem: Host-associated > Mammals > Digestive system > Large intestine > Fecal | place... | reverse complement strand
TACCGAGAGTGAGCACCATACCGGCAATACCTGACATTGTGAGGGCTGCCTGGAGTGATGTGAGGATTCCGAGTGTGAAGAAGAAGTTGAGCACGAGAGCCATGTTAGCCACCATACCTGGCTTGAAGCCGTACATTGCGCACATGTAAATCATAAGAAGTACGAATGCGAATACGAACGACAACATACCTTGGTTGATTGACTCACGACCGAGTGACGGACCTACTACGTCTTCCTGTACGATCTGTGCAGGGGCAGGCATCTTACCTGACTGAAGCACGTTTGCGAGGTCTTTTGTATCGTTAGTTGTGAACGAACCTGTAATCTGTGAGCTTCCGCCGTCGATCTTATCGTTAACGTTTGGTGCGCTATATACGAGTCCGTCGAGAACGATAGCGATACAATGACCTACGTTAGTCTCTGTGAGTGCAGACCACTTAGCAGCGCCGTTTGAGTTCATCTTCATGCTTACGCAAGGACGTCCGAAGTTGTCAAACTCGTCCTTTGCTTCAGTCACGCTCTCACCTGTGAGCGGAGCCTTGTTGTTAGCGCCACGAGTCTTGATTGCGTAGAGTGCGAAGTCACGGCCTGTCTCGCCTTCACCCTTAACTCCCCAAAGAAGCTTGAGGTTGGCAGGGAGAATGCTCTTTGCATCTGCTGAGTTGATAACTGCGTTTACTGCAGCAGTATCTCTTGCCATACCTACTACACATCCGTAAGCCATGCGAGTGTCGAGGGCGTGGAGCGGGTTGTTTGCTGCATCGATTGTCAATGCGTCAGCTGTAGCTGTTTCCTCTGCAACGATCTGGCTTGCCACGCTTGTTGCTGTTGTGTCAGCCTCTGCTGCCACAGTATCTTCTGCAACTTCAGCCACTTCCTCTGCTGGAGCGTTCTTCATAGAAAGAACTGTGTTGAGCTCTGCGAGCAACGGAAGTATTTCGCCTGCATCGTATGTTTCCCAGAATTCGAGGTTTGCTGAACCTTGGAGGAGTTTACGAACACGCTCTGGCTCGTCAATACCAGGAAGTTCGACCATGATGCGTCCCATCTGGCCTTCAACAGTCTGGATGTTTGGCTGAACCACACCGAAGCGGTCGATACGTGTACGAAGCACTGTGAATGAGTTGTCTACAGCCTTCTGCACCTCGCTACGGAGCACTTTCTCCACGTCGTCGTCAGAACTCTGCGGAGTAATCTTTGATGCACCTTCGCCAGCACCAGAGTTGTCGCCCTGCATCTTCATTGTAGCGAAAATTTCTGCCAATCGTCCTTCAGGCTTGTTCTTGTGGTAAGCCTCAATAAACAATGTGATGAAGTCGTCCTGGCTCTTGTTTGCCTGGATCTGGGCTTCGCTGAGCGACTTAAGAAAAGCAGGGTCTGTGTTGTAGTCAGACAGAGCCTTCAATACGTCAGCAACTGAAACTTCGAGCATCACGTTCATACCACCGGCAAGGTCGAGGCCGAGACCGATAGATGTTTCGCGACACTGCTTCAAATTGTAACTTCCAAGGAAGAATGGAGTCGTATTCAACGAGTCCAAATAAGCGTCAGCCTTGAGCGAGTCAGCCTTAGTCTTAAGGGCGTACATCTCATCAGCCTTGCGGTCCACTGTCTGAGTCACAATGGAAAACGAAAGGTAGAAGAGGCATACAAGCGTCAATGCTATCGCCAGAAACTTTACAAATCCTTTGTTTTGCATTTTGATTTAAGTATTTATTATTGATTTATTGTTATTTCCGATGCCTTTTAGTGCAAATTCAATAATTCAAGTTGCAAATGTAACCTTTTTTTTGCATTTTCACGAATTATCGCCCAAATGTTTGTCATAAAAGGGCATAGAAGAGCCCAAAACCTCGATAAAAGTTACAAACTTAGGCTAAGTTTGCACGAACTTAGTCTAAAAACGTACAAACTTAGACTGAGTATGTACGAACTCAGACTAAGTTTGCAATTTTTGCCGCGTCATTAACGGTCAAGCACAAATGTTCAGTCGCATTTAAGGCGGAGCAAGCGTCATTTCAGTTCGATACTGGCGCACATGGGATAATGGTCGCTGGCATCAGTCGAATAGTCCACATGGGCGTCGTGGACCTTCACCGCATCGCTCACCAGAATATGGTCGAGCCTGAAAAACATGCCGTTGCGCCTGTAAGTGAATCCCAAACCATTACCAGAACTGGCGAAAGCGTCGTTCAGATTTTCCGTCAACCGGTTATGGCTATAGGAAACAGGTGTTTCGTTGAAGTCGCCACACACGATGACATGGCGATATTTCGGAGCGTTAGCGTCAAGGTAAGTCTTCACAGAGTCGACCTGCGCCCCCCTCGTCTTATTCGACCTCATCATCCTCCCAATCAGTTTCTTGAGATCGGAGTTGCCCTCCGCATTCTGAGGGTTAGTCAGCACATCCTTGTACAAGGCCTTGTCGGCACGGCTCAGCTTGTACGATTCAAAATGATTATTAACAAGAAGCACCGTATCCTGCCCCACACACAACTCATAAGCAAAGCTGCTGTTGCCCCACGAAGTATACTTAATCCGCCTCTTGCTCAATATAGGAAACTTAGAGAGACATGCCAAACCATTATCCATCACGGTATAAGGGTATTTATCCTGCCTTAGCTCTCCCCTGTTGACAGCCGCTCCAAACCCGCCTATCTCCTGCAAGCACACAATGTCGGCATCGCTGTTCAGAATCATTTCCAGTACGGGATTGTCCTTCCACGTGTGCCCGTCCGCAAATCCGAACATGCCAGCATTATAGGTCATAATCTTAATGGCGCTGTCAGGAGCCTCGCCTCGGAAATTCACAGGCAGGTACGCCCTTGCCGTGCCGAAACACAGCAACAGGCCCAGAAGCGACAGCGACGCATATTTCCACTTGAAAAACAGCCAGAAAAGAGCAAAAAGGATATTAGTGCACAAGAACACGGGAAACAGAAGTCCCAAAAGCGACCAGCGAGGATGATACTGCGGAGGCAAACAAGATGAATATACGCATGCCACCATTGCCACAACGCACAAAGCATTGACAACCAGAACAATCAGCTTTACGGTATTCGAGAAAACAGACATAGTCAAATCACTTATTGCTCGCCTTGAAAAGCGTGTTCTTCTCCTCATCGGTAAGGCAAGAATAGCCGTTCTTCCTTATCTTATCAAGAATACGGTCAATCTCCTCGTTGTCACGCTTCTTCTGCTCGTTATAAGCATAGTCATCGGCGCGGCCACCTCCAAAGTGCGCAGTCATCTTCGGTTTCTTTTTCTTCTTGCCGCCGAACATCCGCCCAAGTTTTGAGAACAGGCCACTGTCCTCCCCCTTGTCATAAGCCGACTCGTATGAGAAAGAATCGCCCGACGGCGAAGACCAATACCCTCCTTTGTAGCGCTGACGATTCACAGCATTGCGCCAATAAAGAATAAGAAGGAGACCAAACAACATACCGCCTAAATGAGCAAAATGGGCCACCCCGTCGCTTGAGCCAAATCCCTGGAAAATCTCCAGCAACGCATAAAGCATTACAAAATACTTCGCTTTGATCGGAAACGGAATAGGTATGATAAACAATCGCTCATTAGGGAAAGTCATACCAAACGCGAGCAATATACCATAAACTGCCCCAGACGCGCCTATAGTCATCGAATAAGGAGAGATAAGGCCGAAAAGTTGCCCCAGTTCCTGAATCACACCCGCTCCGACTCCACATATAAAATAATATATAAGGAATCGCTTAGTGCCCCAAGCCTGCTCCATGACACGGCCGAACATCCACAAGGCAAACATATTAAAGAAGAGATGGCCCAACCCCGCATGCATAAACATATAAGTAAATATCTGGTACGGCGCAAAGTTCGGACTGCCGAAATAGTACAGTCCGCAAACCGCATTAAGCCACGGCTCTGAACCATTAACATATTGCACCTGAGGCAACACAAGCCCAAGCACATAGCAAACCACATTGACAAGGAGCAGATATTTAACTGCAGGAGGCATTTTCATACACTTTCTTATTTATAAATCAAACACAACAGACTTAGCCCTGTTCACACTTATAATGTACAAAATTAAGTCTTTTATTCCATTTGATATTAAAAACAGACGCAAATAGTACCTTATTTCGCTTTTTTGTTGATTTTTTAAACTTTTTTGTTTGTACATTGCAAAAAAGCGTCTATATTTGTGGCAATATAGTTGAACCTTAATACTATTTAATACTATAACGTCAAACGACACAACAACACACGAATTTACCGTAGAATAACTTTTGTATTAATACCTATACTAATTTTTAAACTGATTAATCATGAACAAAAATGAATTCGTAAGCTCAGTAGCAGCAAAGGCTGGTTTGAGCAAAGCAGACGCAAAGAAGGCTATCGACGCTTTCTGCGAAACAGTATCTGAAGTTTTGAAGGCAGGTGACAAGATCACTCTCGTTGGTTTCGGAACATTCTCTGTAGCTGAAAGAGGCGAGCGTCAGGGCATCAACCCTGCTACTCAGCAGCCAATCACTATCGCTGCTAAGAAGAGCGCTAAATTCAAGGGTGGCAAGGAGCTTACAGACGCTCTTAACTAATCAAGAATATAAGCAAAAAAAAGGTGGGCGATCGCCCACCTTTTATTTTTATCTATAGTCCAAAACCTTTCACATCACAGCGATGCGAAAATCTTCCGCTAAACATTTACAACGAGCTCCACAGGACAGTGGTCAGAACCCATCACTGCGGAATGAATCTTAGCACCCTCAAGCAAACCATTCATCCGTTCAGAACAAACGAAATAGTCAATACGCCAACCTGCATTCTTTTCCCGCGCCTTAAACCGATATGACCACCAAGAATAAGCCTCTGCAAGATCAGGATAAAAATAACGGAAAGTATCTGTAAAGCCATTAGCAAGAAGAATAGAAAACTTTTCACGCTCCTCATCAGTGAATCCCGCATTCTTACGGTTCGACTTCGGATTCTTCAAGTCTATCTCCTTGTGCGCCACATTAAGATCGCCACAAACAATTACGGGCTTCTTCTCATCCAGACCTTTCAGGTAAGCGCGGAAGTCATCCTCCCACCTCATACGATAGTCCAACCTTTTCAGCCCGTCCTGGGAATTAGGCACGTATGCCGTAACCAAATAAAAATCCCGCATCTCAAGCGTAATGACGCGGCCCTCATGGTCATGCTCGTCTACGCCTATGCCGTAACTCACACTCAACGGTTCGTGCTTGGTAAAAATGGCAGTACCCGAATACCCCTTCTTCTCGGCGTAGTTCCAATACGAGCTATAGCCAGGAAACTCCAGATCCAGCTGTCCCTCCTGCATCTTTGTTTCCTGCAAGCAGAAGAAATCAGCGTCGAGTTCAGCAAACGCCTCGCGGAACCCCTTCTCGCAACAGGCGCGAATGCCGTTGACATTCCAAGATATGAATTTCATAATCCTTTATTGAGTTTATTCATAAAAAATTAAGGTCCCCAAGGTCGATAGAGACCCTAAAGACCTTAATGGACCAATGTATCAACGCTTTTATTTAACGTATTCGGCAAAATTAGTATTAATCATATTGCCCTCGCGCAAGAATGTGTCGTGCATTGCGAATGCAGCGGAAAGCTTGTGGCAAGTCTGTCCCTTATCTGCAATCTTGAGATAATCCCAAAGAAGCTGCTTGTAGTCAGGATGAGCACAATTTTCGATAATAAGCTGCGCACGCTGTGCTGGAGACTTTCCTCGGAGGTCAGCCACACCCTGCTCTGTGATAACCACGTTCACGTCATGCTCAGTGTGATCAAGGTGACTGCAGAACGGAACAATCGAGCTGATGCAACCACCCTTAGCCACAGATGGACAAGTAAAGATAGAAAGGAACGCGTTGCGCTCGAAGTCGCCTGAACCGCCGATACCATTCATCATCTTAGTGCCGCAGATATGAGTAGAGTTCACATTTCCGTAGAGGTCAACCTCGATGGCAGTATTGATAGCGATAACACCGAGTTTACGGATAATCTCAGGATTGTTAGATATTTCAGAAGGGCGGAGCACAAGGCGGTCCTTAAACTGATCAATATCATCATAAATGCCCTTAAGAACCTCGTTTGTCACTGTGAGCGAGCAAGTACTTGCACTCTTCACGCGTCCCTGACGCATAAGTTCCACCACCGCATCCTGAAGCACCTCTGTATACACGTTGAATGCAGGCACAGCCGGATTGCTGCCGAGAGCGCCGAGAATAGCGTTTGCTGTCGAGCCCACACCACTCTGCAATGGAAGGAACGATGCAGGGATGATGCCGCGCTTCATATCTGCCATAAGGAAATCCGCCACGTTCTGGCCAATCTGCTCTGTCACAGGATCAGAATCCTTAAACGCACGCGCCTCATCCGGGATGTCACACTCTACGACACCCACAATCTTCTTAGGGTCAACCTGCACGTAAGTTGTACCGATGCGGTCGTTTGGTTTGCTGATTTCAATTGCCGCACGTGAAGGCGGGTCAAGCGGTTCGTAAACGTCGTGGATACCTATTGAACGGTCGCTGTGGAAGGCGTTGAGTTCGATTATCACACCTTTCTTTGCAAGACGTGCCACTGTAGGCGAGATACCGCCAGCCGCAGTGAGGTAGATCTTACCATCATCAGTCACCGCACATGCCTCAATGATAGCCCAGTCCACATCTCCGAGGAATCCGTAGCGGATTTCCTGTGCCATCTGGCTCAAGTGGATGTCATTATACGCTATGAGCCCTGCGTTCACACGCTTACGAAAATCAGCGTTAGTCGTATAAGGGGCGCGATAACGGATCGCGTTTTCGATCGAAAGAACTCCGTCACAAGAATTTCCAGTTGACGCACCTGTCAAAATTCCCACTTGGAAAGGTCTTCCAGCCTCATGCTCTGCATGAGCCACCTTTGCGAGTTCGGCCGTCACAGCCTTAGGTGTACCGGCTGGAGTAAATCCGCTAAGTCCGAGATTGTCCCCGTCCTTAATCAATGCAGCAGCTTCTGCCGCTGTAAGTCTTGCTAATGCCATGTCTATATAATATATTAATTAATAGTATTCCTCTGCAAATTTAGCGTTTTTGTTTTACTTAACTGCACTCGGCAATGTTTTTGTGGAGTTTTCGGGCCACTAATCCGCCCGAAATCAAGTTACTCTATGCAAGTTCCGCGCTGACCGTCAATAGCGTCAGCCTTGGTGATAATGACGCGGCGCACTCCTGCACGGACTGCCGACAACGAATTTTCTATCTTTGGTATCATGCCACCCTGAATCACGCCCTCTTCCACGAGACGTTTGAAATCCTCCTCCCCGATGTGCGGAATCACACTCTCGTCATCATTCTCATCGGCTAGCACACCCGCTTTCTCAAAACAATAAATCAGAGTCACGTCGTAGTACGGAGCCAGCGCCTTAGCCGTTTCTCCAGCTATAGTATCAGCATTAGTATTGAGCATATTGCCCTGTCCGTCATGTGTAAGCGGCGCCATAACTGGCACAATGCCCTCGCTTATCAACTTTGAAAGCATCAATCCGTCGCATTTATCCACATCGCCCACAAATCCGTAGTCAACATCTTTTACCGGACGCTTATGGGAGAGCATCACGTTCATGTCAGCGCCAGTAAGACCGAGCGCATTGATGCCCTGTGCCTGAAGCTTTGCTACGATATTCTTGTTGACCAGTCCGCCATAGACCATAGTCACTACCTTAAGCGTTTCTATATCCGTAATGCGCCGTCCGCCCACCATCTGGCTTTCGATACCAAGTTGAGCAGCTATCTTAGTGGCAGAACGCCCACCACCGTGAACAAGCACCTTTTTGCCTTCCACATTGGCAAAATCACCGAGCAGTTGCGCCAGCGTGGCATCATCCTCAACAATTTTGCCTCCTACCTTTATGACTGTAAGTTTCTCCATATATATATTTATTTATTATGTTTCGCATAGCGCGGATGGTGATTGAGCAGTTCATCCCGCAAGCGCGAAGTGTCAATGTGCATATAAATTTCAGTTGTACCTATCGACTCATGCCCCAGCATCGCCTGTATCGCCCTAAGATTAGCACCGCCTTCCAGAAGTGAGGTTGCAAAACTATGGCGGAACGTATGCGGGCTGACTGTTTTCTTTATTCCTGCCTGCATCACCAGTTCCTTTATTAGGTGAAACACCATAATGCGTGACAGATTGCGCTTGCGCTTCTTGCTGACAAACACATAGTCTATGCAGTCGGGATGGACATCGTAAGTGTTACGGTCAAGAAAGTAGAGATTCAGTTCTTTGACAGCTTTGCCCGATATAGGCACAAGACGCTGTTTGGAGCCTTTCCCCTCAACCTTTATAAACCCTTCCTCAAGATAAAGATCGCTCATCTTCAAGTTGCAGAGTTCACTCACTCGCAGTCCGCAACTGAACAGCACTTCTACAATAGCCTTATTGCGCTGCCCCTCAGCCTGTGAAAGATCTATCACACTTTCTATCGCATCAACCTCCTCTACAGAAAGGACATCAGGCAATTTTCTTGCCCGTTTCGGATACTCAAGCAGTTCCAGCGGATCGTGATCTATTAAGTCGGACAGCAACAGGAAGCGATAAAAACTCCTCACCCCAGACAAAATGCGAGAAAGCGTCGTTGGATACACGCCCAAATCCATAATCACCGACGAGAAGTTGTGCATATCTTCCAGTTTCACCTCCTCCACTTTCAGCCCCTCACCCTCTATATAATCAAGAAAACGGTTCAGGTCTGCCATATATGCGTCACAGGTGTTGGTCGAATAATTCTTCTCCAACTTGAGATATTGTACATACCGCCTTAGCACCTGCCCCATTTCCATAAGACTAAACATCGCTTTCAACCATACTCGACTGCAGCACAAGCACGCTCTCTGGGCCCATGTTAAAAATCAAGTCGGCAACACTGAGATTTGGTTTGAACCCCTCTTTGTGCTGAAACACCTGATAGTACTTTACTGGAAAGAAGAAATCATCCATTTCAACGGAATTTTTCGGGCTTATCAACAAACGATAATCCACTCCCCCCTCCTCCGTTTTTACATAAGAGTCCGAACGGACAATCTTAGGCTGAATATCTATCAATTCGCAACACTTATGCAGAATTTCCTCGTTGAAATCAACAAGAAAGTCCCATTTCTTCTCAAAGAAAGGACGAAAATCATCTTGATAGTATTCAAAGAAAGGACTATTGTAATAACTCGCAACAAGAGCCTGCCAATGCAGATGACGCCAGTTCCCATGATTACTGATACGTACATCCTTCATCAAACACTTGCCGTTTGCAGGCTTCTCCACAGGTATAATCAGGGGGAGTGCTCCGTTTGGCGAATCAATCACGCACCTGTTACGATAGGTCTGCTTCAAGTAATGCTCATGCTGTTCAATAACACATCCACCCCTGGCACAGAGATGGACGAAGTATTGTACAGGCGGCAAGTATGCCGATGGAAGTATTAGCATATACCTACTTTATGTCATCAACCATTTTGAAGAGTCGATCCCAGCGCACTGCGCCAAGTCCGCTTTTATCCTTGTTGATAGAGAGCCAAACGAAAATCGGTTTGCCCACAACGTGATCCTCCGGAACGAATCCCCAATAGCGCGAGTCCTCAGAGCAATGACGGTTGTCACCCATCATCCAGTAGTAGTCCATCTTGAAAGTATAGGAATCCTCCTCCTTGCCGTTGATGAATATCTTGCCATCCTTGATGTCGAGAGTATTGCCTTCGTAAGCGCATATCGGACGTTCATATATAGCCACGTTCTCCATCGTAAGCTTGACTGTTTCACCCTTAGCCGGAATCCATATCGGTCCGTAGTTGTCGGCAGTCCATCCGTAGTCACGGTTGAGCGGATAGAGCATTTCGCCCTTCTGCGCCGGTACTGGTTCGACTGCGTCTACCCAAAGAACCTGCTTACGCAACTGCTTCACCATCTCGTCGGTCAAAGGCAAATAGCCATACATGCTGTTGCCCATTATGTCGTCGTGGCTTATACCAATGCTCTGACAAAAATCTATGTCTATACTATGGTTTTCTCTAATGTACAGCCTATAATTGAACTGCACGTTATCAGGCTGCTTATTAGCCTTGCCGTTCAGATAGATGACCTTATCCTTAATCTGCAGAGTGTCACCAGGCATACCTACGCAACGCTTCACATAGTTCTCCCTACGGTCTACAGGACGTGTAATCACCTCGCCATGCTGCTGAGGGGTAGCACGCAAATAGCGGTCGCCTTCGTTAAACAGTCTACGGTACTGCTTCATCTGCTCTTCTGCTGAAAGCGACGACATCTTAGCAGGAGTTTTTCCCTTTGACTTCTCAATCTCAGCGCCATAAAGGTAAGCCAAACGGTAATAATACTGATCATTGACAGCAAGCGTGTCACCAGCTGGATAGTTGAACACAACGATGTCGTTGAGTTGCACATCACCAAATCCTTTAGCGCGACGATATTCCCACTGCGGCCACTCTATGTAAGACTTCACCTGAATAGCAGGCAAATTGATCGTGTGCTGAGTGAGAGGCATAGTCAGCGGAGTCATCGGTATTCTTGGGCCATAACTAACTTTGCTCACAAGCAAGAAATCACCTACAAGGAGCGATTTTTCCAATGAAGAAGTCGGAATCTGATAGTTCTGGAAAAAGAAGTTGTTGACGAAGTACACAGCAACAAGGGCGAATACGATGGCATCAACCCAACTCATGATGGTACGAGCAACGGAGTTCTCCAAATCTTTCCACCATGTCCACTTTATCTTCTGAGTGATATAGTAGTCGAAAATAAACGGAACGACAATCAGTCCCAACCAGCTCTCCAGCCAATACAGGAAAGCCAGGTAAAGTATCATGGCGATAGAGAACTTCACCCATTTATTGAGCAAAGGTTTCTTTGCCTTTGCATTCTTTTTAGAAGATCTGTTTATTTTATATTTGCCCATAGTCATTATTAGAACTTAAAAAGGTCGTCTGTAGATAACAGGCCTTCATGTTTTGCAGTAAATTCCGCTGCAAGCACAGCACCAAGAGCGAACCCCTTGCGGCTGTGAGCATCGTGAGTGATAGTGATGCAGTCAGCCTCACTGTCGTATGTCACAGAATGAATGCCTGGCACCTCATCACGGCGTATGGAGTCAATTGCAAGTTTGTCGGCGTCACAATCCTTTACGCCCGACACCGTTCCATCAGGAGCAATCAGTGTGCCTTTTGTCCATTCCGACTTGCGGTCGAGATTCTCCAGTATGCCCTCTGCCAATGTGATAGCTGTTCCGCTCGGAGCATCAAGTTTGTGGATGTGATGAGTCTCCTCCATACGCACATCATACACAGGGAACTGGTTCATTATGCGAGCCAGATATTTGTTGACCGCAGAGAACACCGCCACTCCAAGACTGAAGTTCGAAGCCCAGAAAAGGGTTTTTCCTCCTTCCGTACAAGCCTTGCGTACATCGTCGCCATGCTCTTCAAGCCAGCCTGTACTACCCGAAACCACCTTTACACCCGCATCCCATGCCTTCAAGTAGTTACCATAGGCAACATGCGGAGCCGTAAACTCTATAGCCACATCGGCACTGCGAAACGCTTCCGACGCAAAATCCTCCTGGTTGTCTATATCTATGATGCAGACAATCTCATGTCCTCTCTCCTTGGCAATCTGTTCGATCATGCGTCCCATCTTGCCATATCCTATCAATGCAATCTTCATCCTGTCTGATTTTCCGAATAACAAATATTTGGCAAAGTTAAACAATTAACCTCAAAACTCAAAAACTAAGCGCACGCATCATTTTGTGGCGAGATTCAACTTCGTCTTCTTACCCTTTTCATCTGCAACGGTGAGGACAACCTTGCCTGGTGTCTTGCCGGCACGGAGAATAACCAGAGCCGATCCGTTGTAAAGGCGTCGCTCGTTACCAGTATGCAGTTCGTGACTGTAGAGGTTTCCGTTGTCCACCGCCACGATACGGGCATCGCCCTCAACGCTGAATGTGAGTTTTCCCTGAGCGTCCCACACTCTGCGGCCTTTGCCGTCGACTGCGTAGATGTGCACGTGCTGCAGGTCGGTTCCATCGGCCTTCCATTCTATCGCATCCGCCTCAAGCTGGAGTCTCTTCATCTGCCCGACTGTTTCCATCGTGTGAGAAACGACACGCTTGCCGTTGCGCACACCGTAGGCAACGAGTTTTCCTGGTTCGTACTTTATATTGTCAAACTTGAGTTTATTCTTAGTGTGACGATCGGTCGGATTGTCCTTCTCTGCAATCTTCTTGCCGTTAAGGACCAGTTCCACCTTGTCACAATTGGTGTAGACGTTGAGCGACACAGTGCTGCCTTCCTTGCGGTTCCAATTCTCGCTTGTCTGGCCTGTACCTACCTGCACATCGTTCCACACCACGTTTTTCGTCGCCTTGTCTATTATACCCATTCTTACTACAGGCTCGTCGGTGAACATCGACTTGAGCAGCCATGCCGTTGTCTTCGGTTGCAGAGATATGTCAAACGATCCGTTCACCCATCCCTTAGCAGGCCATCCGTTTGATTCGCCGAGATAGTCGATCTGTCCCCAATAAGCAAGTCCTACCACCTTGTCGAGATCCATCTCGTAGTAGTTTGGCCCCATCATATTAGTATTCGCTTCACTCTGGTAGAATATCATCCACGGATTACGTCGTCCGTCGCCTGGGAAATACATATATCTGTAGTTGTAAGCTGCTATGTCTGTTTCGAACACGAGCGGAGCCGGTATTGAGTCGGTCTCCAGACTACGTCCGCGCGGATGCATCGCCACAGTCACCGGACGGGTGTCGTCATAGCGTTTCAACACAGGCTTGAGCATGCGATAAGTTGTCACACCCCAGTCATCGAAAGGCAGAGTGTTGTATGTCTGGAGTTCGTTTCCGAGGCTCCACATGATTACACTCGCATGATTTCTGTCTCTCTTTACCCACTCAGGAAGGTCGTAAGGCCAAAGCTGCATCCACGGCTTGCGTCCGCCGCAATACTGGTCAAGCCACTTATCGTAAAGTTCGTCTACCACAAGGAATCCCAACTCGTCGCAAAGTTGCATAAACGATTTGCTGTAAGGATTGTGCGACATACGGATATGGTTGAATCCGAAATCCTTGAGCAACTTCAATCTCTTCTCCATAGCACGCGGATAAGCTGCCGCACCAAGAGCTCCGAGAGAATGATGGTTAGCAATACCCTTCAGAATAACCTTCTCACCATTGAGTTTGAAACCGAATTCAGGCGAATATTCTATAGTTCTGATACCGAACGTATGGGACGTTTTGTCCACAACTTTGCCCATTTCATCGAGGATTTCCACCTCTGCGGTGTAGAGATAAGGATTCTCACAACTCCACAATTGAGGATTGTCTATCACGAACGAGTCAAGTCGAATTTCGTGCGTACGGTTCTTGCGGTTGATACGAGCGTCCTTCTTACTTTCGTACACCACTTTGCCGTCCTTATCCTTCACGACAGTGCGCATAGGAATTACGCTGCTCTTTGTGCGGTTCATCACCTCTGCCTGAATCTCCACAACCTTGTTGTCCTTAGTTGTGATATACAGAGGATGGCGCGCAAAGTATATATTAGGGTTAGTAACGACAAGTGTCACGTCACGAAAGAGTCCGCCACCAGTGTACCAACGAGAATTGACAGGACCGCAAGTATTGGCACGAACAGCAAAGATATTTTCCTCGCCATACTTCAGTTTTCTTGTCACGTCAATCTCAAAACCCACATATCCGTAATCCGTTCCGCCGATGCGTTCGCCGTTCAGGTATACATCGCCCACATACATAATACCCTCAAAGTCGATAAGAATACGCTTCCCCTTAAGCGACGCGTCAGGAGTGTACGCCTTCACATACCATCCCGAACCCATCTCCTTAAATCCGCGTCCCGACAGACGGCTTTTGAAGTTTGAAGCACCATCAAGATTGTTCGGGCGTTCCTCTGGAGAAGGTTCCACCCACGGCTGCTCTATCTGAAAGTCATGAGGCACATCAACTGTGCGCCATCCATCACCCTCAGCAGGCATACTCTGAGGCACACTTTCCAGTTCGCCAAGACGGAACATCCAGTCGAAGTTGAAATTGACAATTTCGCGCCCCTGCGCCATCACAAACAAAGGCGACAGCAACACCGCCATAAAAAGCAAAGTCTTCAATGTACGTTTTTTCATATATATATATGTATTTTCAGGTTCACTTTGCAAAGATAATGTTGAATTTCGCAAATACCATTACTTTCGCATGTCTTTTTCCGAAGGCGTGCAGAAAAAATCAGCGTATCACCCTTGCGGAGGGGTATTAAAGCAGGGATGCTCTGCGATTTCCGTGTGCCTATATTAAACCACAGATCACTCAGATTGACACAGATATTCTTTTTCCTCCCACACTTGTAGGGACGCAATGTATTGCGCCCTTTTTGAACGCTGATTTAACGGATTGGGCTGATTAACGCTGATTTTGTATTTTATCCGCGACAATCTGTTCGATCAGTGTCATCCGCGTTCAAAAAAGAATGAAGATTATTGAATAATTAGCGGCAATTAGTGTTTCCCGCATCTGCGACAATCAGCGGGATCTGCGGGAGACAAAATCCGTGTTCAACAAAAAGAGACGCCACACTGTGACGTCTCTACATCATGCGTTTTCGGGCACCCGCAAGGGGTACCCCTACGGCATCATCAGTCCCTCCGGCTCCCCCAGGAGGGGAGTGAAGGAGTTTGTTTAAATGTGTGTGTGCTGTTATCGTTGTCGTTATCGTTCCCGTCATCGTTGTCGTTCTCTCAGCGTGTTCCGTGCCTTAAAATCAATATTATCTCCTCTCCTCTTTACTCCTCACCTCCTCAAAATACCTATTTCGGCAGTCCGAACACGTCGCTGAGTTCCTTCATCTGAGCGTCGCTCATGCCGTCGGGCTCGAAGCCCATATTCTTTGATGCGATGTAGATGAGGGCCGACTTATTGAGCACGTCCACCTGGTCGAATGCCGCCATGATGTCAGTGTCGACGGCAAATACACCGTGCTTCTCCCACATCACCACGTCGTAGTCATCGTCGATGGCCTTGATGGTTGCATCGGCAAGCTCTACGCTGCTAGGAAGCATATATGGCACCATTCCCACGCCGCGAGGACAGAACGCTTTTGTCTCAGGTATCATGCTCCAGAGCATCTTTGTTGCCACGTCCTTCTCCATAAACTTCTTGTTGTGGGTCAGTGCAACAAGTTCGATTGGATGCGTGTGGAGCGAAGCGCGGTAAGGCGAACCCTTAGCCAACAGGTAGTCGTGTACGCTGAGGTGCGAAGGGAGTTCAGATGTAGGCTTTACTGGATTGTCGGCAATAATGACGTATGAAGCGCAGTCGTCAAGGATACGGATGATGCTTCCGTTGTCCATCGGCCAGCGTGCGAGGTCGCGCATACGCATCTGAGTGCCCTTACAGTAGAAGTAGCACCCCTTCAGGTGAGGGAGCGTTGTGCCTATCTGCATCACTTCGCTGATGGCAGGCATAGCCTTGATTTCATCGTCGATATACTCTGTGATGTTCACTGTGATGTTTCCACCGTTGCGCTCAGCCCATCCTTTTTCCCAAAGATAGCCTGCAACTTCTGCCACTTGTCCTACGGCCTTTGCCAGTGCCGGACGATTGTCTAATATGCTCATATGGTTGAGTTGTAAGTTAAAAGTTATAAGTTAAGAGTTTTTTAGTTTGTTGTTGGGGCTACTACTCCCCGTATCTCTCTTTTGTGATTTGTTCGAGCGACTTGCCTCGTGTGTTAGGACAGCCGATGACACCCACGATGAGTGAGATAAGCAGGAGGGCTATCATGCAGTAGGCGGCAATGGTGAAGCCTTCACCGTTCTCACCGTAGATGTAGGTGAACACGAGTCCCCAGGCCGCTGACAGACCGCGCACAACGAAGAACATCAGTCCTTGTGCTCCGGCACGGAACTTTGCAGGGAAGAGTTCCGATCCCCAGAGTGCGTAGAATATCTGCACGGAGATACCGCCGTTGATTCCCCAAAGGATGGAGAACGCCCAGAGGCTTGCCATACCGTCAATGCCGGCGATGACAACAACCCATGTGGCAAGCGCCGCTATGAGTCCCAAGGCATAAAGGAACTTGTGGGATATCTTGTCGATGACGAACGACACGAAGAACGTGATGACTACCACGATGAGCCACCCCACGCAACTGAGCATGTTGGCGTATTCGTTGCTGAGTCCGCCTGCTGTTTCGTAGATGTGAGGTTGGAAGAATCCCATTACGGATGCCACGAGGTTCCACGTGAGGTAGATGACAGCAAGGAAGCAAGCGGTCATGATGACCTTCTTGTTTGTAAACAAAAGTTTGAACGCATGCAAAAGTCCTGTATCCTCGCCCTTTGCCTTTGCTGCCTCTTTTGTGGCAGTCCACTCCTTGCTCTCCTCAAGCTTGCGCTGCATGTTCCATGCTATGAACGCAACGACAAAGAGTGAGAAGAATACCACGCGTGAGCTGAACACTTCGAGCGCTGCACCTGCAAGGCTCTCTCCGCCTATGGCATGGCCTATGCTCTCGACCCAACCGAACAGGTAACCGCCTGGTGCGAAGAGCATGCCGAGGAGCAGGATGAACATAGGTCCGAAACCCCATGACATCTGTGAGATACAGATGTTGCGTCCGCGGTTGTTGATTTCCGAACTCTCAGAGATGTAGGTCCACGATGCCGGTACGCCGATTCCGACGGAGATTCCCGTGATGAGGAATCCGGCGAGGAGCATAGGGAAGTTGACGGAAAGCATGACGAGAAGCACGCCTACCATATATACCAAGAGGTTGTAGGTGTAGATAAACTTGCGTCCGTACTTGTCGGCAAGGAAACCGCCTATTATGGCTCCGATGGCGGCTCCGAGACAGTTGGCGCTGATGAAGTTGAGCCATCCGAGATGCAGTTCGGTCAGTCCGAGGTAGTTCTGCCAGAGCGTGAGTCCGCTGGCTCCTGCCACGATAGCTCCCGCGTCGAGGTAGTTGGTGAGAGACACCGCTATGGTGCTCTTCAAACTGTTATTGTTGTTTGACATGTTTTGAGGTTGTTAGGTTTTTGGGTTGTTCGGTTTGCGGCCATTTATGAGGAGTATAGGAGTTGCAGGAGTGACACTACGCTTAGGAGTGTAGACGGCAACGCGTAATAGAAGCGTTGCTTGCGACGTCAGTGCGAAATAGCAGCACTGATTGCGACGACTGCCGGTTTATCGGCACAAAGGAGTACTCTTTAGAGTCCTTAGGTTTATCGGCACAAAGGAGTACACGACGGCACATCCTATGGTATTGTCTGAACTACTGTAACTACTGAACTACAGAACTCCTCGGACGCAATACATTGCGGTTTTTGAGGTTTTGAAGTGAGAGGTTCCCTCCCTTTTGGGGAGGGTTAGGGTGGGGCCTACCTCTTGCTTGTTACTTCTGCTACGTACTTGTCAATTTCAGTGATGAACTCGTCGCCAACAGGCACATTGTTCTTCAAGCAGAACATGTCGTACACTGCCTGCCAAGGCATTGCCTTCTGCTCTTCGATGAGTGCGAGCACCTTGTAGCCCTCGCCTGCAAGCTCGTACTTGCTGATGAGTTCCTTCGGTTCGAGCAGAGCGCGGAGCATGCACTTCTGTGCAGAGCGTGAACCGATGACGTATGCACCGATGCGGTTGATTGAACCGTCGAAGAAGTCAAGCCCGTAGTGCACGCGGTCGAGTGCGCCGGCACGAACGATTTCGAAGAAGAGTTCCTGAGTAGGGTCGTCCATGATAGTCACATGGTCGGAGTCCCAGCGTACAGGACGGCTCACATGGAGCATGAGTTCCTTTACGAACGGAAGCACTGCGCTCACCTTGTCGGCAGGACTCTCTGTAGGGTGGTAGTGGCCAGTGTCGATAGTGAGCATCTTGTCGTACTTGGCTGCGTATGCTGTGTAGAAGTCGTGCGAGCCCACAGTGAAACTTTCCAATCCGATGCCGAACACCTTGCCTTCGATGCAGTCCTTCATCATAGGCTGTTCCTTAGCGAAGATTTCGTCGAGCGACTGCTTCAGGAGGTTGCGATAGAGAGCGTGGTTCACACTCACGTCCTTGCATCCGTCATGCACCCAGAGGTTCATGATACATGGGTCGCCCTGAGCCTCACCCATAGCGTTAGCGATGTCGCGGCAACGCTTTGTGTGCTCAATCCAGAAGTCGCGTATGCCCTTGTCAGGATTAGACAAAGAGAGGTTTCCGCTCTTCGGGTGTGAGAACGATGTGGAGTTGAAGTCGAGCAGAGTGTTGTTCTCCTTACCCCAGTCAATCCAGCTCTGGAAATGTTCCACGCCGACCTCATCGCGGTCAACAACCTTACCCTGGAAGTCGCCATAGATTTCGTGGAGGTTCAAGCGATGTGTTCCTGGTATGAGTGATTTTGCTTTCAGCACGTCCTGACGGAGTTCGTCGATATTGCGTGCAGCACCAGGGAAGTCGCCTGTCGACTGGATACCTCCTGAGAGCGAGCCTGCCTGCACCTCAAATCCTTTCACGTCGTCAGCCTGCCAGCAGTGCATGCTGAGGTGGAAGTCCTGCAACTGATCCAACACTTTGTCTGTGTCTATACCAAGAGCAGCGTAGCGCTCCTTTGCAATCTCATACGATTTTTGAATCAATTCTTCTTTCATAATAATTAGAATGTATTGGCCCCTCCCAACCTCCCCAGGGGGGAGGAGCATTGTTATATATGTATTATTCTGAGTTTGATTGTGCCTAAGTCCCCTCCCCTTGGGGAGGGTTAGGGTGGGGCTTTCATCCCTGAGGCATGTAAGTCTTCAGTTCGATAGAGTTGGCGATGATGCTGCGCATTTCGTAGATGTCGCCCACAAGACCTGCCGCCTTCGCCTGAAGCATGATGTTGCCGATAGCGGTGCCTTCCACCGGACCTGTCACTACAGGAATGCCAATGGTGTTGGCGGTGAGCTGCATCAGAAACTCGTTGTATGTGCCGCCACCGATGACATGGAGTTTCTCTATCTCGAACGGCGCCATTTCCTTCAGATAGCCCAGTACTTCACGATAGCGAAGCGCTAGACTCTCGAATATGCAGCGTGCCATCTCTTTGTAGTCCTGCGGCACGTGCTGACCTGTCCTCTCGCAATATTCCTTGATAGCCTCGACCATTGATGGCGGATTGGCAAAACTTGGGTCGTCGGGGTTGATGACCGACTGGTGAGCGGGAGCCTGCTGACAATCTGCCACAATCTGCGCCACATCCTTCGGTGCGTCAGTCCACTCCTTGCGGCAACGCTCCAGCAACCACAGACCGCAGATGTTCTTGAGGAAACGTGTCGTGCCCTCTATACCGCCCTCGTTGGTGAAGTTGTAGTCGAAACTCTTATCGTTGATAATAGCATCCTTGACCTCGATGCCGAGTAGCGACCATGTGCCGCAACTGAGATATGCAAACCTCTCGTTCTGTGCCGGTACGGCAGCAACGGCAGCACCGGTGTCATGACCCGCCACTGCTACTACAGGCACTGCGCCGAGACCCGTCTGACGCTGCACCTCTTCGCTCAGCACGCCAACCTTGTCGCCAGGGTTGACGTAGCGCCCGAACTGGCTTTCCTTCAGCCCGATTACGTCAATAAGTTCCTTGTCGATCTTCTTCGTGCGGGGATCGAGCATCTGGCTCGTGGAGAGGATGGTGTACTCGCACACCGCCTCGCCCGTGAGCATATACATCAGCGCATCAGGCACGAACAGAATCTTTTCTGCCGCCTCAAGCGCCGAATCGTTGTTCTTCCTCAAAGTCGCTAACTGGAAGAGCGAGTTGAAGTTCATGAACTGTATGCCGGTCTTTTCGTACACCTTCTCCTTTGGCACCATGCGGAAGTACTCCTCCATAGCCCCCTCGGTGTGCGGGTCGCGATAGCAATATGGATTGCGCAGAATGCCGCCGTCCTTGCCTATGCACACAAAGTCCACACCCCATGTGTCAATACCAATGGAGTCGATAGCAATGCCTTCGGCGGCAACAACTTTCAGTCCGCGGATTATCTCGCTGTAAAGGGCGAATATGTCCCAGTAGAAATGCCCGCCGGTCTCAATAATGTTATTTGGAAAACGTGTCAGTTCCCTCTGCACGAGTTTGCCGTCGACGATACTACCGAGAATCGTCCTGCCACTCGTAGCGCCGAGGTCGACAGCAAAGAAATTATGTCCAGCCATAGTGCGTTTTAAGTATTAGCATCCAAAGTTAATTTTTTATTTTTTGTTGTGCAACAGAGGAGGGCGTTTTTCACATAGGAGCCGTGCGGAGAAGTTATGAAACCTGCTTCAGAACTTCAAACTCAGTCTAAGTTCGTATAAACTTAGTTTAAGTTCGTACGTTTTCAGTCTGAGTTTGTATAAACTTAGCCTAAGTTTGAAGTTTTCAGCGAAGTGTCCTAGGATTTGAGACTGGGCGTTTTGATTGTTTGACGTTTCAAGTAAATGGTGTATATTTGCGGACGGTTCTCCGGAACCGAAGTTTAACTACACTCAAGAATATGGCTACACACAAGAATATGACCGCCGAAGCGGTGGAACTGCTAAAGCAACTTATCTCCACTCCGTCGGTGAGCCGCAACGAGAAGGAGGCTGCCGACATTATGCTGAACTTCATGGAGAAGAAGGGACTCCGCCCGCAGCGCCACGGCAACAATGTATGGGCGGTATGTGCCGACTTCGACGAGAAGAAACCGACCATTATGCTCAATGCGCACATCGACACGGTGCGCCCTGTCGACGGATGGACGCACGACCCTTTCACTCCTGAAATAACGGACGACGGCGACACTATCTACGGACTCGGAAGCAACGACGACGGGGGAAGCGTAGTCGCCCTGCTCGAAGTGTTCATGCTGATGTGTGGCAAAAGTCGCACTTATAACCTCATCTATCTGGCGTCGTGCGAGGAAGAGGTATCGGGCAAGGGGGGCATTGAGAGCGTGCTGCCGTTGCTACCGAAGATTGACCTCGGCATCGTTGGCGAACCTACGGGCATGCAGCCTGCCATAGCGGAGAAAGGGTTGATGGTCATCGACGCCACGGCTCATGGCAAGGCCGGACATGCAGCGCGCAACGAGGGTGAGAACGCTATCTACAAGGCTCTGGACGACATCCACTGGATAAGCACATACGAGTTCCCGAAAAAGACCGACTTGCTCGGACCGGTAAAAATGAGTGTGACCATCATAAACGCCGGCACGCAGCACAATGTGGTGCCCGACAAGTGCGTGTACACCATCGACGTGCGCAGCAACGAGTGCTATACCAACGAGGAAATCTTTGCAGAGATAGAGAGCAACATCAAGAGCGTGCCCGTGGCGCGATCCTTCAGGCTAAGTTCATCGGGAATCGACGAGGAGCACCCTTTCGTGGTGAGATGCAAGGAACTGGGGCTCACCCCATTCGGTTCGCCTACCCTCTCCGACCAGGCGCTGATGCGCTTCACTTCCGTAAAGATAGGTCCTGGACTGTCATCACGTTCGCACACTGCCGACGAGTTCATCCGCGTGAGCGAGATTGCTGAAGCCATAGATGTGTACACGAAACTTCTTGACGGATTGGAACTGTAAGAAAAAGGGAAAACATTCAGAACAAGTGCTGACTTTTTTCTGTAGAAAGAACAACATTTCTGCAATTTTGCTTAACTTTGCGACGCAAAAAGAGCAAAAAGAAATCTAAACGACAATAATATGGAAAAGATAAAAGTGGCCATCGTAGGTTATGGCAACATAGGTAAATATGCGCTCGATGCCATTGAGACTGCTCCCGACATGGAATGCGTCGGCGTAGTGCGCCGCAACGGAGCAGAGAATCGCCCTGCCGAACTGAAGGACATCCCTGTAGTGAAAAGCATCAAGGAACTTGACAAGGTGGACGTGGCTATACTCGCCACACCTACACGCAAGGTAGAAGAATACGCAAAGGAGTGCTTGGCGCTCGGAATCAACACCGTTGACAGTTTTGACATCCACACACAGATAGTAGACCTGCGCCGTTCGCTCGATGCTGTGGCAAAGGCAAACAACGCCGTGTCAATCATCTCAGCAGGCTGGGACCCAGGCAGCGACTCCATCGTACGCACGCTCATGGAGAGCCTTGCTCCTAAAGGCGTGAGCTACACCAACTTCGGCCCAGGCCGTTCAATGGGACACTCCGTAGCCGTGAAGGCCATCGAAGGTGTGAAGGATGCACTAAGCGTAACAATCCCTGTAGGCACAGGCATACACCGCCGCATGGTGTACGTTGAGCTTGAGGACGGAGCGGACTTCCAGTCTGTGGCTGCCGCAATAAAAGCCGACCCTTACTTCGTTAACGACGAGACCCACGTGAAGCAGGTGAAGAGCGTGGACGAACTCAACGATGTAGGCCACGGAGTGAACCTCGTTCGCAAAGGCGTATCAGGAAAGACACACAACCAGATGTTCGAGTTCAACATGAAAATCAACAACCCTGCGCTGACCTCTCAGGTGCTTGTCAACGTAGCGCGCGCCGCAATGCGCCAGCGTCCGGGAGCATATACAATGATAGAGATTCCTGTCATCGACATGCTCTGCGGCGACCGTGAAGAACTCATCGCCCACCTCGTGTAAGACTCGGCAGAAAGACATATATAGCATAAGAAGAGGGATGCCCTATCGGACATCCCTCTTTATCTTTTTATCAGCAAAACGTAAAGGTCAAACCCTAAACGCTAACCCCTAAACGTTAAACATTATCACACCTCCTTGATGAGTTCCATGCCCTTGCGGATGGCCTCTTCGTTCATCGGGATAAGTTTGTGGTGACGCTCAGGCAGTGCTTTCTTCAGTCCGCTCACGACATCCTCGACCGAAGCGAGTTGCGGACGAGCCTTAAGGAGCCCGCCGAGAACGAGCATGTTGAACACCTTGCTGTTCGACATCTGCGCGGCAGCCTCCATCGCATTGATGCAGAACACCTTCACGTCAGTACGCGACGGACGCTTGTAGATGCCATAGCTGTCGTAGATTATTGTACCGCCAGGCTTGACCATCGACTCAAACTTCTCAAGCGAAGGTTGGTTGAGGATTATTGCCGTGTCATACTTGTTGATGATAGGCGACGAGATAGGTTCGTCGCTGACAATCACAGTCACATTGGCTGTTCCGCCGCGCTGTTCCGGTCCGTAGGCCGGCATCCAAGTGACATGCTTGTCTTCCATGATTCCTGCATAGGCGAGAATCTTGCCCATCGAGAGGACACCCTGTCCTCCGAATCCTGATATGATGATTTCTTCGGTCATATTCTTTTAGTAGTTATTTGTAGGGACAAGGCGCGCCTTGTCCGAGGAGTTAAGGAGTTAAGAAACTCAAAAACTCAAGAACTCAAAAACTTAAAAACTTAAAAACTTAAAAACTCACTTTCAGGTCGCCCAACGGATAGTAAGGGAACATGTTCTCCGCCATCCACTTGTTGGCCTGCTCAGGAGTCATCTTCCATCCAGAAGCACAAGTAGACACAATCTCCACGAGCGACGAGCCCTTGCGATTGATCGAGTTCTCAAACGCCTGACGGATGGCCTTCTTCGCACGGCGGATGTTTGCCACTGTGTCGACAGCTTGGCGAGTAACATAGCAAGTACCCTCAAGCGTAGCGGCTATGTCAGTAACGTGAAGCGGGAATCCGTGCAAGTCCGACTGACGGCCATAAGGGCAAGTCGAAGTCTTCATGCCCATGAGAGTAGTAGGAGCCATCTGACCGCCAGTCATTCCGTAGATAGCATTATTGATGAATATCACAGCGATATTCTCGCCGCGGTTGAGAGCATGGATAGTTTCGCCCGTACCGATACAGGCCAGGTCGCCGTCGCCCTGATAGGTGAACACAACATGCTCTGGCCACAGGCGCTTAACCGCACTGGCACATGCTGGAGCACGTCCGTGGGCAGCCTCTATCCAGTCGATGTCCACATAGCGATATGCAAACACTGCACATCCCACAGGGCAAATGCCTATGGTCTTCTCTTCGGCGCCCATCTCCTCGATGACTTCGGCAATGAGTTTATGCACAACTCCATGACTGCATCCAGGGCAGTAGTGCATCGGAGTGTCGTTCATCAAGGCTGGCTTTCCCGCCACCTTGTTCTCGGGTTTTAATATATCTTCTCTTGTCATTTTCTTAGTAATTAAGTTGTAGGGACAAGGCGTGCCTTGTCCGAAGGGTTAAGAAGTCGGGAAGTTTTAGATTTGGCTCATCACCTCTTCATACACTTCTTCAGGCGAGTAGACCACACCGCCGGAGCGACCTATAAGCGCCACCGGAGCTTTTCCTTCGACAGCCAGACGTACGTCTGTGACCATCTGTCCCTCGCTCAGTTCCACGGCAAAGACTTTCTTGCACTGCCCTGCAATCTCGCAGATTCTCCTCGTTGGGAAAGGCCAAAGTGTGATAGGACGAAGCAATCCAGCCTTGATACCCTCTGCACGCAGACAGTCGACAGCGCTCATGCTGATGCGCGCCGAGCAGCCGTAAGCCACTAAAAGAATCTCTGCATCATCAGTCTTGTACTCTTCGTAACGCACCTCCTTCTCACATATCTCGTCATACTTAGCAGTCATCGCCCTGTTGCGGTCCTGCATAAGCGGTGCCTCAAGTTCGAGCGAAGTCGTGAAGTTATATCTGCGGTTCTTCAGTCCGAGTCCGTTGGTTGCCCACGGACACTGCTCACGAATCTCCTCATCAGTGCGGCGAGGCTGATAATCCGGCAAAACAACTTTCTCCATCATCTGTCCGATGAGTCCGTCGGAAAGGATGATGGCAGGCATGCGCCACTTGAACATCAGTTCCTTTGCCAACCCCATGAAGTCGGCCATCTCCTGCACCGTAGCCGGAGCAAAGACGAGACAACGATAGTCGCCGTTGCCTCCGCCGTAGACCGCCTGATAGTAGTCAGCCTGGCCTGGCTGGATGGTGCCGAGTCCTGGACCTCCGCGGCCTACACTGACCACAAGTCCAGGGATTTCACAAGCCGCCATGTACGATATGCCCTCTTGCATGAGCGCCACACCTGGGCTTGAAGACGAGGTCATGACGCACTTGCCTGTAGAACCAGCCGCATATACCATGTTGATAGATGCAAGTTCGCTTTCAGCCTGAAGTACAACCATTCCGGTTGTTTCCCACGGCTTGTCGAGCGCAAGCGTTTCGAGCACTTCACTCTGCGGAGTGATTGGGTAACCGAAAAAACCATCGTAACCATAACGGTAGGCAGCCTTAGCAATCGCTTCGTTACCCTTCAGCAAAACATAGTCTTTCTTTTCGCTCATATCTGTTATTCCTCTCTTTTTCTATAAACAGTTATACATCCGTCGGGACATACTATGGAGCACGATGTGCATCCGTTACATTCCTCCACCCTCACCTGCTGAGCGTAGTTGTAGCCCTTGCGGTTGACGGTTGTTGCCATCTCTATAAGATTCAGCGGGCAAGCCACAGCGCAGAGGTTGCATCCCTTGCAACGCTCCGTGTCAACGACTATCAGCCCTCTCATTTTTGCCATATATTTGAGGTTTTGAGATTGTAGGGGCGGGCAACCCGCCCACTTTAACGTAAACTTGACGTTAATCGTTATTTTATTTCACACATTATACATTTCTTTGTTGTAGAACTGCAGGATGTCCATCACCATCTTCTTCATCTCCACAGCCGGACTCCCTGGATTCAGTCTGATTGCCTCGGTGTAGTTGTCGAGACAGTGTTTCCAGTCCTGCTTTTTCCAGTAGGCATTGCCGAGTTCGTAATGCACGGCATCGTCGTCGGGGCGTTCCTCCCTCATCCTTTGCAGGATGGCGATGGCCTCATCCACCTTTCCCTCTTCCAACAATGCCTTTACCTCTTCCATAGTTCCCGCTATCGTTATCGTTCCCGTTAAAAGTTACTTCTTCGAGTCGTTCTGACGAATCTCCACGCGGCGAATCTTTCCGCTGATGGTCTTAGGGAGTTCGTCGACAAACTCTATCACACGAGGGTATTTGTAAGGAGCAGTCACTTTCTTGACGTGTTCCTGAAGTTCCTTCACGAGTTCTTCGCCCGCCTTATTCTTCCACTCCTTGCCGAGGATGATGGTTGCCTTGACAACCTGGCCTCGAATCTCGTCGGGCACACCTGTGATTGCGCATTCCACTACGGCAGGGTGCATCATGAGTGCGCTTTCCACCTCGAAAGGTCCGATGCGGTAGCCGGAACTCTTGATGACATCGTCGGCACGTCCGATGAACCAGAAGTATCCGTCTTCGTCATAGTAGGCGAGGTCGCCTGTATAATATACGCCGTCGTGCCACACCTGATTTGTCTTCTTCGGGTCACGATAGTACTCGCAGAAGAGTCCGAGTTGCTTGCGGCGGTCGGTGCGAATCACAATCTGTCCCTGCTCACCTACTCCTACGCTCTTGCCTTCAGGGTCGATGAGGTCGATGTCGTACTGCGGGTTTGGCACTCCCATCGAACCTGGTTTTGGGTCCATCCACGGGAATGTGCCGAGCGTGAGTGTGGTCTCCGTCTGTCCGAATCCTTCCATAAGGCGTATGCCTGTTGCCTCAAAGAATTTCTCATAGACAGCCGAGTTGAGAGCCTCGCCGGCTGTGGTGCAGTACCTCAGCGAAGAGAGGTCGAACTTCGACAAGTCCTCGCGAATCATGAATCGGTATATAGTTGGTGGTGCACAGAAGGATGTCACCTTGTATTGCTCTATCTTCTTCAAGATGTCGGCAGGGGTAAACTTCTCATGGTCATACACGAATATCGCCGCTCCCACGATCCATTGTCCGTAGAGCTTGCCCCAAACGGCTTTCCCCCATCCCGTGTCGGCCACGGTGAGATGCAGACTGTCCTCCTTCACATTGTGCCAGAAGGCTGCCGTAGAGAGGTGGCCGAGCGCATATGTGTAGTCATGGATAACCATCTTAGGCTCGCCGCTCGTACCGCTTGTGAAGTACATGATAGAATAGTCGGTCGACTTGTTCAGATGCTCCGGACGGCGGAACTTAGGCGAGTTCTCCACACCCTCCATAAAGTCGTCCCAACCGTCAGGCACGAGCGGACCGATACTGATGCGTCGCTCCAGACTCGGGCACATAGGGTAGGCGCCGTTGACATGGTCAATGATTTCCTTGTCGCCACAGCACACGATGGCCTTGATGTCGGCACACTGGCAGCGGTATACGATGTCGTTTGCAGTCAAGAGATAAGTAGCCGGAATAGCTATAGCCCCAATCTTGTGAAGGGCTATGATGGTGAGCCAAAACTGATACCTGCGCTTCAGCACAAGCATCACCATGTCGTTCTTGCCTATGCCGAGCGTGGTGAGATAAGACGCAACCTTGTCGGTCTCGCGCTTCAAGTCGGAATACGAGAAACGCTTCTCTTCGCCCTGGTCGTTTGTCCACAGCAGGGCAAGTTTGTCAGGAGCCACACGAGCCCACTCGTCCATCACATCGTAGGCAAAGTTGAACTCATCAGGCACAATATATTCCAGATTATCCCTGAAGTCCTCCATAGAAGAGAACTTGCTCTGCTTCAAAAATTTCTCTAACATTGTATAATATTATATATCTTTATCTGCCTTTCAAAATCAATACACATGCTTCGCTTCCCCACAACAGGAAAGCAAAACATGTTTCCAAGTTCCAAAATTAAAAACTATCAGCAGACAATACAAATATTAAATGCGCAAAAATGAACAAATTGCACAAAATTAACCATTCTGAGCGTTTATAAAAAGCAAAAACTGCACAGCATTTTTCACCTTGTGCACTCTGCTACAAACCGAAGTAGCAACTGATGTAGCCGTAATACTTTTCGTCTGCCCCGTCGGCCTTAGGCATCGTAAGACGGAAGTTAGGAGCAATCTTCACATACTTGCCCACTTTCCA
>Ga0233378_1000097_pt1 | contig 29157 bp, 29 predicted proteins | sample ElkDunMinimDraft_7_FD_180690 | JGI IMG/M metagenome (GOLD analysis project Ga0233378, IMG submission 180690) | Fecal eukaryotic communites from dung pellets of Tule Elk in California, USA - Elk Dung E4 | ecosystem: Host-associated > Mammals > Digestive system > Large intestine > Fecal | place... | reverse complement strand
AGGAGATTTCAGCGGAACTGTTCGATAATGCAGTAACACTCATCAAGGAGTTTGAGGGGTGGCACTCGGCAAAACACTATCCATACATCGGTTATGGGCATAAACTTCTGCCACATGAGAACTTGACAGCCGATATTACCGAGGAACAAGCGGATTCGTTACTCAGAGCCGACCTATTGGAGCGATACAAATATTTCCGACAATATGGGAAAGATGCTCTGCTGCTAACGGTATTGGCTTACAATGTGGGACATTCACGCTTGCTCGGCTATGGTAAACGCCCGAAGAGTAACCTTATCAAGAAAATCGAGTCCGGCGACAGGGGTATTTACGAGGAGTATATCTCGTACCGTTGCTACAAGGGCAAGCCTATTCTCAGCATCGAACGCCGCAGAAAAAGAGAGTTTCAATTGCTGTATATCCCGTAGCCGTTATTTAAAGAGCCTTCCCTTAAGCAATTGAGAGAAGGCTTTTATTGTATCATCTTAAATCATTATCACGCTTATGGCAACAATTAAAGTAAAATTACGCCCATCATCAGTCGTAGGGCGTGCAGGAACTGTATATTATCAAGTGACTCATCGTAGAGCGACACAACAGATAACAACCAATATCCGATTGCAGCCTGACGAATGGGATGCAGTAGGTGAACAGGTTGTTGTAAGTGTTGAGGACAAGAGCATTATTCAGAATCGTATAGATAGTGATATTTCACTATTGAAACGAATTGTCAAAGACTTGGATAGTAGCGGAGTAACCTATTCGGTTGGAGATATTATTAAACGCTATAAGTCCCCGGAATGTCATGTACTGGTATTAGACTTTATGCAGAATCAAATACGATTGATGCGTAATGCTAATCGTTTGGGTACAGCACAGAATTATGAGAAAACGATGAAGAACTTCGCCGAGTTTCTTGGTGGTGTCAATCTGCCATTTTCGGCAATGACGGAACAACTTGTTGCTGACTACAATGCCTTTCTTGTCCAAAGAGGAATGGTACGGAACTCTATTTCATTCTATATGCGTATAATGCGTGCTTTGTACAATAAGGCAGTCAGACAAAAGTTAGTTGAACAATCATATCCATTTACTGAGGTCTATACAGGCATTGATCGTACCCGCAAGCGTGCTGTATCGGAATTAGTAATATCACAGTTGTATAAACTCAAGTTGGCAGAAGGAACGCCACTCGCACTTGCAAGGGATATATTCATTTTCAGTTATTGTACCCGTGGAATGGCATTCGTAGATATTGCCTATCTGAAGAAAGATAATATCCAAAACGGAGTGATATGTTATGCCCGCCGTAAAACAGGGCAATTATTGAGTGTGCGTATAGAACCAAGTATTCAGCGAATAATTGACCGATATTCATCTGCATTATCACCTTTTGTTTTCCCGATATTAACTTCAACGGAAACAAAACAAGCGTACGAAGAATATCAAGTCGCAATCAACAACCATAATAGACAATTGAGACGACTATCAAAGATGTTGCCTGCTGGTTGTAAATTGACTTCATACACCTCTCGCCATAGTTGGGCTACTGCTGCGAGAAACCATAATGTGCCCATATCTGTCATCAGTGCTGGTATGGGACACACCTCAGAACAGACTACGCAGATTTATCTAACAATGTTGGAAAACTCGGTGATAGATGATGCCAACCAAGGACTTATTAGGTCATTATTGGAGTAGTTCCACAAAAGAACTATGACCCGTTTGCAAAAATACTAAAAATTGTTCAATGGATGGCAGAAATGGACGATTATTTTTTCTTCTCCATGAAATTAAATGATAGTGCCAAATAAATTTATATTCAATGAATTATGATAAATAGATAATTTTATTTGGATAAACAACCCCAATATTTATTGTTTGTAAATTTTTATAAATCAGCAGGCTGTGATTAAAAATGTTATAAAAATATCAGTAAACATTTTTGCATAATATTTTAAATCAAAGACTTGCGAATTACTTATAGTTCTTTTGTGGAACTATGCCCAAAAATAAACTCTATTTACTATGAACAAGATAGCGGTAGAGAGCGATGTTCGCAAAGAGAGAAGTTCGTTTGTCAATGGGACAAACGACCGCGAAGCGTACCCAAAACGCTGGGTTGCGGCTCTTGTTCATACTAATTGTGAAAAGAAAGTTGCGACAAAACTAGAGAAACTTGGAATAGAAAATTATGTAGCGATCCAAAAGGAAGAACACCAATGGAGTGACCGCAAGAAAAAGATTGATAGGATTGTAATACCTATGGTTGTTTTTGTTCGTCTCGCTAAAGAGGAAGAAGATGAATTTCGTCGATTGCCGTTCATAATGAAATTTATAACTTATCCTGGTGCAGAAGAGTTGGCAACTCCGATTCCAGATGAACAAATCGAGCAGATACAATTTCTACTAAAGCATTCTGAATCTCCTGTTACTTTTAGCGCACACATTGAGATTGGTGATGCGGTAAGGATTGTGAAAGGTCCTCTTAAAGGCTTCATTGGGCATTGTTGTGGTATGAGTAATTCTGAGATTGCTATACATCTTGCCCTATTAGGTTATGCGACTACGCATGTTCCAAAAGATTACATCGAGAAGATTATAATGTAATTAAAATGGCAAATACAAATCAATATTATGTTGCTCTTGATGATCAAGTTTTTGGACCTTATTCATTTGATGAGGTTTCAAACCTTGGTCTGTTGCCAGACACATTGGTAAGTCGTACAGATTCGGAATGGATAAATGCTTCTGAAATGCCAGAATTAAGACATTTGTTCAATTCAACCAATCAACAGGCTCACATTCAAATACGACAACCGCTATATGACAATCAGCAACTAATATATAAGCAAAAAAGAAAAGCCGCATTAATCGGAGTATTGACTTTAGGGTTAGCAGGGCTAGCGATTATAGGAGTTGGAGAAACATGGCGGAGTAACATATTTGCAGGAACGTCTTTTGATCAAGGAGGGATGGGCTTTGTAATGAAAATTATCTCATTTATGATTGTGTCTGTAATCGTAGCTGTCCCATTCTTTATAATTTCATTAATACAACTTATATATTACAGCATAAAGCTATCTTCAACGAACTAATATTATGCCAACATTCATAGCAAGTCGTGTTTCTTCAGATCAGAATGCATTATACCCAGATATGCTAGAAATAGATGATTATAATGTCATTTATTACAAAGGTTATGTACTCGGTTATACGACAATAGTTATTGCAAGGCATAATGTAGCAAGTGTTTCATTAAGTAGTGGCTTATTTTTCGCCGATGTTATTGTTTCTAGTAAAGGTGGAGAATGGATTAGAGCTAGAGGATTCAGTAAAAGTAAAGCAAAAGAAATATTAAGAATTTTAGCATAAGGAATTATGAATACGCACTATTTTGTTGAGCTAGATGGACAACAATTCGGTCCATACGAATTGGAGCAAATGAAAACATTTGGGTTAATGCCGAATGTCCAAGTTTACTCTACATTATCAGAAGAATGGGCTCCTGTAGAATCATATCCAGAGTTAGTTGACTTTATTGCACATGATGATAATTCTAATGATGATGTTGACATCTACAATGCAACATATTATCTAAGGTTAGGCGAGGATAATTATGGTCCATATTCATTACCCGAACTCTCCTTTTTAGATATAGAACCAAACTCTTTGTTGAGCATAGACAATATGAATAGTTGGCTACAAGCCAGTGAAATTAAAGGATTGTTATCTGCCATAGATTTATTAGCAGAGGAAGACAATAAGGCTGATACCCCTATTGTTGAAACGCCAAATACTGATGAACTTGAAGAGATAATTGAAGAACAAGAGGCAGAAATTGTACAACTGAAAGACCAATTGTCAAGATTGCAAAATAAGCTGGATGATGCCATCGATGTTGAGCCTGATACTCCAGTGTATGATATGGCTATCGATAGCGTGCCAAAATATGGTGAACTTTGCAATGAGTTATGTGTATTGATTCAGAATACTATTCAAGCAGCAGATGGTCAAAAGATAATATACCAAAAAGTATTCCCTACTATTGAGTTAGAAAAACAATATTACATAGAAGAATACTCAAAATTCATTAATTCGTTAAAGCAGGTACTGGGTATTGTAACCGAAAAGGCACTTCGAATTCAGTCTTCTTTCGAGAATGATATAATGTTATTAGATAATAGTGCTCAAGCGACTCATAGAAAATGTATTAAAGAGTCAAATGAGGAAGAACGTGCTTTAATTGAGACAATAAATCAGCAAATAGAATCTATTAAGAACTCTAAAAATGTAGATATTGCAATAGCTTCCCTTAAAGCAACTTTAAGTACACGTCGTGCTGAGATAATTGCAAAATACAAGAAGATACAAGCTGAAGAATTAGAAAAAATTGCGGTAAAGAAACGCGAAGTAAAGCAGGCCTATGAGAGTTTGCAAAGAGACATATTGGTAGCGATTAAAAATGCTTATAGTAGCGGGCAATCCTATTATGAGGCATATTTCAACCATCTATATGAGACATCAAAGGCTGATATGTCTTTATGGGACAGTATTGATGACAAGGGGACTATGCCATCATCACTAGTAATGGTTGGAAAGAAAGAACATAGGTTTGCAATACTTGGAGAAAATATAACCATAAGCGAAAATTGCTATGTTGAATTATTGAATAACCAAAATCTGATAATTCGACACAATAATAACACAAAGCAAAAAGCTCATCAAGTTGTAAATTCATTGGTAGGTCGCTTAATGGCATCATCATCCCCTGGCAAACTAAATGTTGCTATGATTGATGCAGAAGAAATGGATGGAACTTGTGATGTGTTTAAGTTCCTAAACAGAAATATTTTCCAGATTTTAGCAAGGCCTGAAGATATCCGAAAATACTTGGATGAGAAAGAAAGACACATAGGCAATATAATCCAGAATCTTTTATTAGGCTCTGTTAAGTCATTATATGATTATAACCAAGCTAAGGAGAATAAGGAACCGTATCATGTGATTGTCATAGAGGACTTTCCAATAGGGTTCAATAGTGAGTCTATCTCTCTGTTGCAAAAAATATTAAAGAATGGTGTTCGAGCTGGCGTAAATGTTATAATGCTGGTTAATGAAGACAAGATTGATTCTTCGGAAGATACACGCAAGTCATATAATAGTAGCAACATGGGGCAACTTGAGCGTATTTGCTCCGTCTATGATTTGACAAAAAATAATGAACTAATAGACTTTGATTCATTCACGGAAGAACATTTGCGCAAGATAGTGCAGTATGTCAATTCTGGTGTTGAAATCCGTAAAGAAGAAGCTATATTGTTCGCTGATTATATGACCAACCAATCAGAGTGGTGGCAACGAAGAAGTGCTAAGTATATTGAAATTCCATTTGGAGTGTCTGAGGACAGACAAATTCAAAAACTAAAAATCACTCAAGAAAGTGGTCAGAATTCAGCTGTCGTAATAGGTATACCAGGTTCTGGAAAGAGCGTATTCCTCCATGCCCTAATTTGTAATGCCGCCATCAACTACTCTCCAGACGAATTAAATATGTATCTAATTGATTTCTCTGGAGTTGAGTTTAATTCGTATGCACTTCATAATTTGCCGCATGCTCGTGTGATTGCTCCAGAAGCGGAGCGAGAATTTGGTCTTAGCATCTTAAATGAGTTGGTAGAGGAAGGTGCAAGACGAATGGAACTTTGTAGGAACAATGATGTTAGCAACATTGTAGATTTGAAGGCAAAGAATCCGTCTCTGCACATTCCTAGGCTGCTGGTTATTATTGACGAGTTCCAAAAGATATTTGAAATTGAGAACGATTTGATAAGTCGAGAAGCTAATGCCAAGATTCATACTATTATTCAAGAGTTCCGAAAATTTGGAATAAATTTGGTTTTGGCAACTCAGAAACTCCCATCCTCGTCAATCTTACCTAAAGACCTAATTGCTAATAGAGTTGTCTTCAAGAGTTCTCCTGCTGACTTTTCATCTCTAATCTCATTGCCAATCAATGGTAAGGTTCCTCAGTTGCATACTGGAGAATGTATATATAACTCAGAATCTGGCTCTCCTTATGACAACCATAAAGTGCAGGGATTCTTAGTTACAAAAACTGATATTGATAAATTGTTAAATCAGATATCAGAGTTTTCAGACAATTCACATTATCAGAGGGGACACGATATGGTCGTATTCCGAGGTAATGATTTGCCAGAGTTTAGAAATAGAAGAGTTGCTAGATGCCATCAGATTCCTTCAAGCATGCCAGAGTCCGTCGGAATATATTTAGGAGAGTCAATATCTATTCACGAAACAGACATATGTGCAATATTACGCAAAGAATCTGCTAATAACATCTTGATATTGGGAGGAGAACCTCATGTTGCACAAAGAATCGCTTATTACGCAACAATTTCAGCATCTACAGCTCATACTGATCAAAGTGCAACATTTGTGACTTTGAATTTTATGCGTCGAGAAGATACATTGAATGAAGAACTGCAAAGTGTATTTGAATCATTACCTTTCAGTTCTCAGATAGTTTCAAAAACAGCCGAGATTGTTGAATCCCTCACAGCTATTAAAGACGAAATTGACGAACGTCGAAAGGATGAAGAGCGTCCACAAGATCACATATACTTATCAATATATGCGTTCCAATTAGCAAGAATGTTTGATAAAGGTGGACGACGAGGTGATGATGTATCGGAAAGCGGTATGTTGCTTGATTATATTCTAAAGAATGGTCCAGCAGTGGGCGTATTCACTATTATGCAGTGTGACAATTGGGATAACCTTTCACGAATAGGCAATCCTCTATCTAGTTTTACATATCGTGTAGCATTGCAAATGACAGAAAACGACTCTAACAAGATTGCAGGTTCTTCAATTGCCAGCAAACTCTTTGTATTCAACCGTCCAAGTTCTGTGTTTAGAGCATATTTCAGGGACAATAATAGGAATATCAATATTAAGTTTAAACCATATAAATAAAAAGAATTATGGCTAGTGTTATAACTAACTCCACTTCATTGAAGAAATTTCGTAACGAGTTATTAGATACAGTAGAAGATTTGAGGGAGCAGTTAAGAGCAACAGAAAATGCGATTGACGAGGTTTCTCAAGAATGGAAAGATCCTCAATTCAAAAAGTATCATGACGAGTTCAGTAAAGATAAAGAACAAATTGAGCCCTTGTGTAAAAAGATCGAGGAGTATGAAGATGATGTACTCAGGGGACTTTATGATATAGTGTATGAGTACGAAAATTTGTAACTAATTAAATCACAATAATTATGGACAGTTTTGCACATGTTAGTTCAAAATCTCTTATAGATCTTCAATCTAATTTAAGAAAACTATCAGAAAAGTTGAATGAGACATATGAAACATTAAAAAATAACGAGGCTGATTTAGGACAGTCTTGGTTGGATGATAAATTTTCGGAGTTTGAAGATGATTTCAAATCAAGTAGAGAACTCATAAGTGAACTTTCCGAGAAGTATCTGCATTGGGCTAATAATTATCTGCCACCATATATTGAACTAGCCCTTAAATATGAGGCCGCCAAAACCGGATTGGGTCGTTGATTTAACATTATTAAAAAATTATGAGTGAACCATCAGCACATATTCGCGATCACCAATCGCTTATAGAACTAAATAATACCTTGGAGTATAGTGCCGACTCTATCCTCAAAATATTAGAGCAGGTAGACTCCTATTTAAAAGGGGTTATTGAAGCATTAAAAAAACAAATGAAGGTGCTTGAGGAGGAACTGCGTGCTGCTGAAGAATCATTGGCAGAAGCAGAGAAAGCTCATAGTTCGTGTTTAGCGTCACAACGTTGGGTTGAGGAATACGAGGACGAAGATGGTAACACACATGGTGGATACTATACACCGTCCTGCAATAGTGAGGCTTCGGAAGTAGAACGATGTCGAGAAGAACGCGATAGATGCCAAGAAAAGTATGAAAAGGCGAAGCGTATATGTGATGATTGTGAATACGAAATAGAACAATATAAATATCCGGGTGGCATCTTTTATATTCCACCTCCAGGTGGAGAAAAAACAATGGAGGATCTGGCCAAAGAGCATACGGATAAAGCAACTTCTAAGATGCGAGATATCCTTGCAGTAGTTGAGAAGTATCTTCGATATAATATGTCTACGAAGGCTTCATGTTTTTCTACAACTCCTACAGACATAGATGTAGCTAATGGTTCGAGCAAAACGTTAAGTCCAGAAGAGAAAAAAGAACGATTTAACAACGCCATTCAAAAAGTAATTGAGCGTCAACAAAACGAAAACTATGGTAGCCGTCAGATTGCTGATGCCAACAGAGTCATAAGATGCCCTCGATGTGGAAGACCACCAATTGCATGTATATGTAATAACACAAGAGAAAGAGAGTACACAAGAGAGGATATCCAAATTATCAGAAATGATTTTTCGCGATGAGTAATATACCGGATTTTGCAATGCAAGTGCAAGAGGTGCAGAGGCAAATCGAAGCACAAAGTGATGTGACAGCACAAGATTGGAAAGACGCTGTGCAGCAGCGATATTATGATAATTATATGAATGCCTATAAGGAGAAGATGGAACTTTACATACATGGCGGTTCTGGGATTTCCGGGAAAGGCATAAATGATTTGTTGGTATTTCTTGATGAACAAATGCAAAAGATGGAGCAACTTACAGGAGTTCCAGCAGATTTGACATTTATGTGTGCTGCGGGTGCATCATATACGGGAAGTGTTAGAGATAACTATGGCGTAAGCATACCCGTTGAGGCATTTAAAGAAGTACAAGAAAGAGATGGTGTCGTGCATAATGAAAAAAGGGAACGCGACTATTGGAGAGAAGAAGGAACTTTCTTTGAACCGGATAATGGTACGCGTCCTGGACAATACTCAAATGAGGAGATTAAGCAGATAATGGACTATCGTAGTCAAGATGATTATTATAAGGATTTTAAATTCTAGGGAATAATATGCCCAATAACAATGGTTCTTTACAATGGTATGACAATGATCCTTCTATTTTTGAGAAGGAAATGAAGAACATGAATATATCATTTCCAGATTTCAAGCTAGCACAACATCCCGATGGTCAACTATATTGGCAAGGCGAAATTGAGGTTGGCGTCCTTTCTAATACTAAATGGGAATTAATGGCTGTATATTCTCCAGATTATCCCAATATAGAATGTGGAGAAAGAGTTCGAGTTTATCTTATGGAACCAAGTAGGCTTATAAACGAATTAGAGTGGCATCCAAAATATTTATGTCAAGACAGCAATGAGTTGAAATATATTTCCATATCTCTAGCATTAGGATCTGCAGTATCTTATTTGTCGCTAGCAATTAAGTGGCTAATAGCATTTGAACTGGTCTTGAATGGAGATTTATCTATAGAAGAATTTAACAGTTGTAATGTAATATAAAGTTGAATTATGTGGAAGGCACTATGTATCCCAGCTGCAAAAATGGCAGGCGATGATTCTTTAAGGCAAAAGCAAGAGGAGTTGAAGAGAAAACTTCAAAGTTCGCAATACAATAACAATAGTAACCCAGATAAGAAAAAGGTAAAATGGGGACAATTGTTTTTGGGTATTGTAGGATTGATTGCAGGTGCGTTCCTTATGGCCCGTACTAATGGTATTGGGGCCGCATTGATTATGGTAATTGCGTTGATCGTATTCATTGCAATTTATGCAGCAATTAAAAATAAATAACTATTAAAATATAAACTTATGGAAAAGATCTTTTCTATTCCTGCCACTAAGATGGCAGCTGATGATGCAACATTGAAAGCAAAGCGTGAAGAACTTAAGAAGAAATTGCTTGAAGGCAAGAAAGTCACAATTGCTCCTGACGGTAATGTAACTAAGGGGGATGACTCATCTTCTATCGTAATTCCGAAAGGAAAATTGGCCGCAGATGATGATATTTTGAAGAAAAAGCGCGAAGAGCTTAAGAAAAAGTTGCTGGAAGGTAAGAAAGTGACAATTGCACCTGATGGCAATGTAACCAAAGGAGATGACTCATCTTCAATTGTGATTCCCAAAGGCAAATTGGCAGTAGCTCAGTGGTATGAAAAGGACCCAGGACTCCTTATGGCTGAAAAGGCTGCAATGAATCACGCATTCCCAGGATTCACTTTGGATAAATTAGATGATGGCCGTTTGGCTTGGGTTGGTTCTCTTAACATTGGTATCCTCGGTGATAACGAGTGGCACATTATGGCTGTATATAATAACAACCACCCTCAGCAGGTTATGGGTAGTTCTGTTCGCGTTTATTTGATACAGCCGGATATTGATGAACTCATTAAGGATCTTGGTTGGAGACCGTTGCATCTGCTTATGGATAGCAATAACCAACTTTACTTGTGTACTGCGGAAGCTGGTAATATTAAAACTGGTAAAGAAACAACATCTGCGGCATCTGTAATTGCATGGGCGGTTAAGTGGCTTATGTCATTTGAGTTGGTACTGACAGGTGATTTATCACAAGAGCAGTTCAATACTCATGGTGTTCTTTAATGTAGACGAGTATGAGTAACTATTGTCAAACTGTTATATTCTCAGATAAGGCATATAATGCCATTATCGATGAGACTTTCCGTAAAGACCCTATTGAAACGGGTGGTATTTTATTAGGCCATGTGTTAGACAATGGACTATGGGTCGTTATGGAAGTGATACCTCCTGGTATAGATTCTGTTCATCAATATGCATACTTTGAATATGATGAAAAGTTTGTGAATTACCTTGCAGAATCTGTTGCCACAAAGTATGAGAACAAATTGGAACTGCTTGGTTTGTGGCACAGACACCCAGGTAGCATGGATACTTTCTCAGGGACTGATGACGGAACAAATCGCATTTTTGCTGGTTTAAGGTCTTGTGGTGCTATTTCAGGATTGGTTAATGTAGATCCAAACTTCAGATTGACTATGCGTCATGTATCCAACCCCTTGCATTACGAAATTGTCGATGTTGAGGTTGGAGATGACTTGATTCCTGAAGATTATTTTAAATTGAGACATTTCCCCGAGAAGGGGCTTAATCCTGCCCCGTATTCTGAAAAAAAAAACGATTGGACGAATATCGGGAATATGTCAGAGCAAAAGTCAAACTCAACCAGCGAGACTTCAATAGCGATTCACCCGAAAAAGACTGATGTAAAACATCTAAAATCTACGGTACTTATACTGTTGTCTGCATTCTTCTTGTTGTTTTTTGTAGTCATACAAACAAGTCAAAATATTGTTGGAGATAGTACAAGTAAGCAGAGTACCCTTTTTGAACTTGTATACAACTCTACCGATTCAGATGGAATATGTATCAGAGAAGCTAAAGAAGCTGTAACGGAGAAAGACAAAAAGACAGGGAAAGAGATAATTAAAAAGAAAGCACAGGAACCTGAATATATCGAACAGCATACTTCTATTAATGTTGTTAAATATGGTTTTCTTGCAATTAGTGCATTGTTGATAAGCATAATATTCATCCCATTATGTCGTAAGGAGTATGCTTACTGCGGAATAGGAAGTTTTGCGCTAGCTTTTCTTGTCCTCAAGTTATCACCAATTGCATTGTCTGTAGCATTTTTTGCGTTGGTAGTACTTATTGGCTTGTTGTTGAGTTTGATAAGTATTGGGGCATTGAATCTAATTGAGTTTGTCAAGGCGTATCAGAATATGCCTTGGTATCAGAAACGAAAGGACTTATTCTACGATGAGGATGCTGCAATACTTAAAGTGGAGACAAATGCTGAGCGTAGTTTTGAAGAAGGTAAGCTTGTTTACACAGTCATCACTAATAGGCATATTACCCGTCAAGAACACACCTTGGCCTATCAGATGATCTATTCTACAAATTACATCAATGATGGCTCAATTCGAATATATTTTATCATGCCGGAGTTGGCAGAAATGTTCACCTCTGAGAATGGGCTTAAATCATCATATGTTAAGATTGATGATAATGGGGATATGTATCTTGAATTTGCCAGCGAAGATAAGCGTATGAATGGTGCTGAAACAATAAAACATCTCTATAAGTGGGTAGATTCCTATAATCGCCACAGAGCAGGAGATGGTGCTGCTAAATCAGAAAAAATATAAAAAATATGATTACTTTAGGAAAACGAAAGATTAAGCCTACTGTATATTTTCCACTTGAATTAGAGAAGGACAAGTATGTAGGTAAGATATATGGTTTACATATTGAAAACAGTAACCATTATAATATTGTTACAACGAAAAGCGATAGTAACTACTCTAACCTTGTTGAATTAGGTGAAGTTGTAGAAAATAAGCCTACTAATAATCCGAACAAAGGACTTATTGGATATTTTGAAAATGATTGCATTCAGTTTATTGATTGCGAGGGCGTTGTATGTAAAAAAGAACCTTATTCGCTCAAATTAGATATCTTTTCGCGCAATGTCGGCATCTTGGAATCAGATATGATGCTGAAAACAGGTGCAATGTTAGTTGGCTGCGGCTCTGTTGGAAGTTTAGTTGCATTAGAACTTGCGAAAGCCGGTGTCGGTAGATTTTTATTAATAGACAACGACATTCTCGGATATCATAATATTTGCCGTCACCAGTGTGGAATTTTGGATGTTGGTAAATATAAAACCGATGCTGTAAAAGAGCGTATTCTGCAAATTAACCCTTCAGCACATGTGGTTACTCAGAATATGACAGTTCAAGAAGTTCCTCTTAATGTATTTGATGAATTCTGTGATGAGAACACAATTGTAATAGGCGGTGCAGACAATAGAGAAGGTGATTTGTATGCAAATAAGATTGCAAAGGAGGTTGGTATGCCTCTTATGTCAATTGGATGCTGGGAGAGAGCGTTTGCTGGCGAGATTTTCTATTGCCTGCCCGATGGAATGCCCGACTACGAGGATTTCATGTATGCGTTAGGTGATACATCCGGACGTGTGAATCAAAACAGAAAATTCTATACCAATGAGGAAGAGTTGGAGAAAGCTACTTTTGAACCAGGCATTTCTGTAGATATAGATTTTGTTACTGTTATTGCAATTAAGTTAGCTCTTGATATCCTAAATAGAAATAATCCAAACTACACAACTCGCCTGTTGGGTCATCTTTCCCAATATACTCTAATTTGCAACACAAACAATCCAAAGATTGGCGGAGATAATGCTGAAATATTCTCGTATCCTTTACAGGTAACGACAAGTATTGAGGTACCTTATGCCCCTAAAGACGAAGAATAATTATTACTCACTCATTACGCTCAACTATTATGGGAGAAACAATTAGACAAAGACATTCAGCATCAACCGCATCATTAGTGATCTTAATGATACTATATGCTGCAATATCGGTGTATCTTATTTACATAAGTAAATATGCAATTTGGGGATTTGCTACTGAGGAAAATGCTCAGAAGTTCTTCTATTTTCAGCACGACATGGTAGACTTGTTCGTTAATGGAGTTTTTGCGATGGGAATACTATATGCAATTAATGCAATAGGGACTTTCCTTATCATCAAATGGAAGAAACTGGGTTATTGGATTGTACTTGGAGCGTCTATTTTAGCTCTTCTTATAGATGTCATACTATTATATAATGGTGGTAACACATCTGATGGTATCGCATTTTGCATTGCAAGCATTTTATCTCCAATTATACTTTGGGCGGTTCTCCAATTCAAAAGCGAATCGCAATCTTGCTGGAAACTACTTAAATAACAAATAATTATAAATACAATTATGGGACAAACAAATTATACAATTAACGAATACGGTGAAATAATAAGAGAGGACTATTTCTTCTCTCAAGTAAAAGGAACAACTCCACAGGTACTACCTACAAATCGTAAAGTGTGGAAGATATGGTTACTATCTTTCCTTACATTAGGCATATATGGAGTAGTCGTTATGTTTGCAATGGCAAAAGAAACTAACATCTCTTGTGCAGAAGATGGCAAGCATACGAGAGGGTTTTGGGGTGCAATATTTCTCTCCATTATTACTCTAGGCATCTACGGTTTCGTTTGGTATTACAAATGGGCAAATAGGGAGTATGAGTACCTAACTAGAAACAGAAACCAAGGTGGAATACTCAGTGGAGGTGGTTTGGTGTTTCTAATGTTAATCACATTTATATTAACATTTGCATTACAATACGCTTCAACATTGTATCAATATACATATTCTGGAGATTTAGCACTGATTGTTATGATACTTTATGTTGCTCAAATTATATGGGGAATATTTGTAATGTCTCGCTATGTAAAGCAGCATAACACTGTCAACAAAATATATAATCTTAACACATTCGGCCAAAAGGCGTAATTATCGATTATGGGATTCTTTAAACGCCTCTTTGGCTGTAAAAAGAAGACGGAAACAACTGAATCAGGAGATGTCTTTTCATCTCCTGACCTACAGTTTTATGTGAATTTCGAAGAAACAGTCTTTGGCCCTTTTTCCTTGTCAGAGATTAAGGAATATCCTTTGCTTGAGGACACATTGATTACCACAAATACGCTTGACGGCGAGTGGTATGAGGCAAAGTATTTTGAATGCTTCGATGAAATGTTTAACCCCCATCTGGGCTTCCGCATTGCTGAAGACGGAACAATAATAAGGGAATAGTAGAAGAACGATAAATAATTTCCAAAAGAGGACATGGGAACTGATTTTAAGATTAATGAGTATGGCGAGATTATAAGAGCTGATGGCGCGACTACAAATACAGACAAAAAGCCACAGAAGAGCAATAAAAGATTTTTATACTTCTTTGTTTTGCTTATTTTGGTTGTTTTGGGGCTTTTGCTGAACAATTACTTAAATAGCTACATGCTAAACAAAAATCTAAACAGCCTTAATAATCCACCAACAAGAATACAGAGTAGCCCTGAAGTCTTTCTAAACGGGAATATAGGAAGCTCCTTGACTGTAAAAATGTATTTACGGTATGAAGGGAACAATAGTTATTCAGGATGGTATTACTATCTTAAGAATGGTCCTAATAATAAACTGATATTACAGGGAACCGCAAAAAATGACATCCTTAGGCTAGACGAATATAACACTAATGGAGAAAGGACCGGAACTTTTGAAGGTGTATTTAATGGTAGTTCGTATAGTGGAACACTGTATGTTTATCATTCTAACAAGACCTTTAATTTCACTTTATACGATTTATAATTAAATGAAGCATTAAATAAGCAAGGACAAAAGAAATATAAATATTATGGGTAATATTAATGGTAATTACGCAATTGCTGAGGATGGAACAATCAAGCGTCCATATAGTGAGTTGGATACTGCAATGTTAAACATCATACGAGTCGGAGCTAATAAAGATGATATATTAGCGGCATATAAAGCTCGTAAGAAATGTTATCAACTTTGCAAAGAAAGAGCTAAACGACCAGATTATAAAGAGTATGTTGAAACTCTGCAATTAGACAATTTTCCTAACGAATTGAAGAAAGCAGATTATGGTAAAAAATATGTTAATCTTATAATTTGGTTAATGATTCCCATAATTATCATTGCTTTGGGATGTTTATCAATGGGAATAGCCCATTTATATTTTTGGATAGATGAAAATGATATAGGTTGGATGCCGGCAGGAATTGGATTTACACTTTTATCCTTTATCCCGCTATTCTCCCTCAAGTATATAATAAGGAGACTGAACTCAATAGCTCAATCCATTAAAAGTTTCAAATAGAAGATATCCCCTAACTCCTAATGTAAATGAGATCAAGATATTATGGGAATGGATTTTAGAGTAAATGAGTATGGTGAAATTGTCAGAGAAGATAACGAACTATTCTCTCTTGAACAGAAATACTTAAAAGGTGTTCCTTTGAACATCGAAGTTAGGAAACGACTTGCAGCTGAATCTCAGAACCTCCAAGTGCTTGAGGCTTGTCTCAAAGAAAGAGCCATTACCGTGAGAAGGATAGTCTGGGATAATCCAAATCTGACACCAGAGATGCGTATGGAAGCAACGAGGCAGAAACTTGTCGACAAAAGCTCTGCAGTACATGCGAAAAATCCAGTTAAGACAGCAACGGTTAATCCTAAAACATTAAATAATAGCGGAACAATCCTTTCAATTACCACAGTTCCATCAAACTCATCTTCAGTTCAACATGATAAAGTTATGGTATATGGTTACACAGAGAGTTATGCTGTTAACCCAGATGTAGACATATTTATCGATAATAATATGGTTGCAAAAGTTGGGCATAATTCAATGGTTCCAGTATATATCTCTAAGCCATGCGAACTTAAATTCAAGTGTAGTTTAAGTTTCGGCACAACTCAATGTTTCGCCCATCCAGGAGATGTTGTAGTATTATCATTAAGTCGTATGTCAGGTAAACTATCAGCAACTCTTACATCACATAATAATTATACAAATGTGATCCAATCCAAGCAAAAAGAAGATTCTAAGAATTCAATGTGGGTATTTATTTTAATTGCCTTGGGCTCTCTTATAACATTTATTCTTGCAAATATGTAATCCGTTAAAACACATAATATTGTATCTAAATCATGGGGATGAGTGGCAATTATAAGATTAATGAGTATGGTGAAATTATTAGGGATGCAGAAACCTCTAACGATTTAGCAGGATATGAAGATGCTTTATTACGCGGAGAAAAACTCAAAGCCAATATTCGAAGGAAAGTTGCCAAAGAGACTCGCAATGAAAAGGTTTTATGGATGTGCATTAGAGATACTGCAATAACGGTAGTTACAGCAGCAAAAGAGAATCCCATACTAACCACTGAAATGAAAACCGCAATTTCCAAAGAAGAAAAGGCGTGGGAACAACTCAAACAATATAAGTTCCAGGAGGAAATAAAAAGACTCGAAGAACTTGAAAAGAACAGCAAAGATGATAGTGGAAATAAAGGCTGTTTGTGGTTTATTATTATTGCATGTGCTCTTGGGGCGTTATTCACTTATCTATCAGGTGAAATGTGGTTCCCCTTTTAATTCTCTATAAAATTTTAACATGGGACAAGAATTTAAGATTAACGATTGCGGAGAAATAATCCGTGAGAAACTGCCTAAGAAGCGTAATGTCATTTTAAGAGTAATTTTGGGGATAATAGCATTGGCATGCATAATCATAGCATTCCCTTTTATCGTAGGAATGATAAGGTATGGAGAGGGCATTCCTGGAGATAATCTTGGAGATTATTTTAATAATCGAATCTTGGTTTGGCACAATGGTAAAAGGGGGTATATCGATAGATTAGGTCGTGAGGTAATCCCTATAAAATATGATGCTATAGATTATTTTTCAGGCTACAATCAAATGATAGTATGCGAGAACGATAAATGGGGTTTATTAGATTATGAGGGGAATGTTATAATTCCCATTGTATACGACAAAACTGTTTCATTCTTGCAACAAAATTATTGTGTCGCTATTAAAGATGGCAAAGCTGGTGTTATTGATAAACACAACAATGAAATAGTATCATTTGCTCATGATCCAGAAACACTTTGTTGTTATGAAGAACTGGGTATAATCGTTTGTGATCGACAAGGACGGGTTGGTGCTTTTAACTTTAATAAAAAGATAATAATACCTTTTGTCTATAGCAGAATAGGTTCATTTAATAACATAGGTAAAGCGATAGCTATTAAAAATAGCAAATACGGAATTATCAACAATATGGGAAATGTTGTTGTAGATTTTCTATATGATGAAATGGGAGACTATGACCAGTGTTACATTGGTGACGATAGATTGATTTCTATGAGAAAGAAAAATCGTTGGGGATTTATTGACGATAACGGTAATGAAATCATTTCACCTCAGTATGAAGAAGTAAGAGACTTTTTCGGAGAATGGGCTCCTGTAAAGAAAAATGGGAAGTGGGGTTTTATTGACGAACAAGGAAAGATCATAATAGATTTAATTTACGATGACCTATATAGTTATGGTGAACATTCGGCCACTGTATCTAAAGCAGGTAAAGAAATAGAAATTAATAGGCCGTAAGTTAAATTGAGCTTATATAACAACAACGACATGCTAACCGTCAGTATCAAGCAGATTCCATTGGCAAGTTTTGCCTTGGCTGTAAATAATGTTGCTATCATTAGTAGCATTACCGTAAGAAATAATACTCCCAATAATTATGAAGGGTTGAAGGTCAAAATAACATTTGATCCTGAATTTGCTGATACTGTGGTAGAGCATATTGTCAGTCTGCCAGCTCACGAGAGTTGGAAGAAACCCGACATTCATCCTTCGATAAACACATCGTATCTTTGCAATCTTACTGAAAAGATTAAGGCAACCACCACTGTTCAAGTTTTATCAAAGGATGGAGAGGTTCTTGCCGAAGCAAAGAAGGATTTAGAGGTGCTTGACTACTGCCAATATTGGGGCAATACGTTTATGTCGCAGTACTTGGCAGCATTTGTAACGCCACGCCATATTGCCCTTGACCCGATAATCAAACGTGCTTCGGAATTGCTTGCGAAATGGACTGGCAGTAGTTCATTAAGCGCATATACTCACGATGTACCTAATCGCCCAAAGATGATTATAGGCGCGTTGTATGAGGCTATCTCGGAGCAGAATATCACCTATTGTTATCCCACAGCCACTCTTGCAAAACATGGACAAAAGATTCGTACTTGCGAGGAGTTGTTGAGTGAAGACAGAGGCAAAAGAGGCTGCTGTTTGGATATGGCATTGCTGATGTGTTCGTGTCTTGAAGCAATAGGTATGCACCCACTATTGATATTGCAGGATGACCACGCCTTTCCTGGATGCTGGCTTGTAAATGACATGTTTGCAGATAGTGTCAATGATGACCCATCTGTAATCACAAAGCGCACAGCCGAGGGGATCAATGAGATTCTCCTGGTAGAGACAACCTGTGCAAATGAGGGCAATAAAGTTCCATTTGAACAAGCCATCAGCGTTGCAAATGATAACATCAAGAATGTAGAGAAGTTCTCTTTTGTGCTTGATGTTGCCCGCGCCAGATTGGCAGGTGTTCAGCCTATCCCTCAACGAATATACAATGGTAACGAGTATGAGGTTATAAACCCAGAGCCAGATGAGCGCAGACACTCTTCCCCAGAGGGCGTAAGCGAAACTTTCACTTTCAAGAAAGATGAGAATGAGTTTAGTCGCTTTGATTTGTGGGAGCGCAGACTGCTTGATCTGAGTACACGCAACAATCTGCTTAACATACGATTCTCCAAGAATACGCTCCGCTTTATGGTCTCATCTCTTACGGAGATGGTGCAACTGCTCTACAAAAATCGAGAGATACTTATTGTTGACCGCCCCGATGATTGGGAAACTGCTGCTGACAGCAAAGATCTGGGCGAACGAATCAATCTCAATGACTCCATAATGGATTTGTTACGTAAGGAGTTGGAGAAGGACACATTGAGGTCGTACCAAGACCCAAAAGCTCTTACCAAAACCCTGACAAGCCTATATCGTTCGGCTCGCCTCTCTATTGAGGAGAGCGGAGCCAATACACTATATATCGCTCTTGGTTTCTTAAAGTGGTTTGAGCCTGGAAAGAGTTTCCCACACTTTGCCCCTATTGTCCTTTATCCGATACGATTGGAGCGTAAATCGGCGAACAAGGGCTACTATATGGTCAGCCGTGGCGAGGACCCGCTGCTCAATGAGACGCTTTTTGAGTTCTTGAAGCAGAATTACAGCATCGAGATTCCCGATGTTACAGCCGCTATTCAGAACGAAAAGGGGCTTGACATCAAGTATATCCTTGCCGCAGTTCGCAAGGCTGTTATGGAGCAAGATAAGTGGGATGTTATTGAGGAATCTATTATCAGCATTTTCGACTTCAATCGCTTTGTGATTTGGAACGACATTCGCACCAATCGTGAGTCGATGTCCGAGCATCCGCTTATTGATAGTCTTGTATCAGGCAAGTTGAATGAGAATATGACCGAGGAGGCGGATACCGTTGAGGAGTTGCCGTCAGAAGATATAGCCCTGCCTATCAGTGCCGACTCATCGCAGTTAGCAGCAATCAACGAGGCTGCATCGGGCAAGAGTTTTGTCTTGCACGGCCCTCCGGGAACAGGAAAGTCGCAGACAATTACCAATATCATCTCCAACGCCCTCTTCCATGGGAAACGAGTACTGTTCGTTGCCGAGAAGATGGCCGCATTGGAGGTTGTACAGAAACGCCTTGCTGCCATCGGTCTTGACCCATTCTGTTTGGAGTTGCACTCCAATAAGACCAAAAAGAGTTTGGTTATGGATCAGCTTCGCAAGACTACAGAGGTTGTGCAGCAGATGGGTGATGACGCTTTTGCAAAAGAGGCTTCACATCTTGATGAACTTAAACGAGAACTAAATGCCCACGTGGAGCGTTTGCACAAGGTACATGGTTGTGGGCTGTCCGTTTACGACTGCTTTGTACGCTACTCGGAAATAGATATACCGGATGATGCATCCGTTAAATTACCGTTTGTGTATATAGAAACCTTGACCGCAGACCGTCTTCGCACACATACCGAACTTGTTGAGAACTATGAGTCGATTGCAAATCTGGTTGCCGAGCATAACAATGATTTGCGTGAGATTGGTTTGTTGGACTACTCACCAGACATCAAAGCCATCATACAAAATCATATCGAGGAGATTCTGTCAAATGTTGAGTCTTTGCAGAAGGTTAAAGACGAACTTTCTTCGCTTCTTGGAATCTCAACAACAGAATTTACTATAGAGCAATATGGTGCAATACATTATGCTTTTAAGATATTGTTGAATAACGAGTTTCCAAGTGAGGTTATCGCCAACCTAAATGAAGATTTCATCAAAAGATTTAGAGATTTTGTTTATATTCAACAGTCCATTAAAGAGCTAACGACTGAGTTGTTTGCTCGCTTTAACAAACATATTCTAGATATTGATTACAAATCTTTGCGACAGCGATGGATAGAGTCCGAGCATAAGTGGTTCCTTGTAAAGTACCTAGACCGCAAGAATGTAATCAACACATTGTCTTCTTATGCGAACACTGGAGTTCGTATAGATGAGACATCGGTGTTGAGTATCTTCAACGAACTTGACGCTATATCTGGCTATCAGAAAGAGTCGGACAGATTGCTGGATTATATTGATAAATATTATATTAAGTTTGATTTGAAGAGTGTAGATACACAACGACTTCGACGGATATATAATGATTTATCCATACTGAAGTCACTCTCTGTTAAGCATCCAGATATTTGGCCTAATATCTCAAAATATTACACAAATGGATGTTTCTCCACCAACAAAACCATTTGTGAATACTATGAGATCTTCTCTAGTTTGGATGTAAAAGTTGGTCTACTACAGCACGAAGCAACTGCTGACCTAACTCAAACCGAAGGCGATTGGCTTGTTGCACTTTCGGCTATCCTTTCTCGTTGGAATAACAGCATATCTCATCTGCGTAGCAAAGTCGGTTATAATGTTATTCGCAAACAAGTATCTGATGGCGGGCTAGATGTTATCGTAGAACTTTTTGAGAGTGGTAACGCCAAGCAAAGCTATATTACAAAAGCATACTTGAAGAGTGTGTATAAGCAGTGTGCAAATTACTACATCTCTAACGACAAAGAGTTGAGTTTTTTCCAGTCCATCCTGTTTGAGGATAAGATTAAGCGATTCCGCAAACTTTGCAATGAGTTTGAGGAGTTGACTCGCCGAGAGTTAGCCGTAAGATTGTCTGCGATGTTACCTGCGCTTCGTAAGGAGGCCTCACAGAGTTCCGATGTGGGCTTCTTGCAAAAGTGTATTAGAAATGGTTGTCGTGGAGTATCTATCCGTAAACTCTTTGAGACGATTCCAGACCTTATATCAAGAATGTGTCCTGCAATGTTGATGAGTCCTCTTTCGGTGTCGCAATATCTTGGAGCGAATTGGCCACAGTTTGACTTGGTTATCTTTGATGAGGCTTCGCAGATGCCAACTTGTGAGGCGGTGGCTGCTATCTCACGAGGCAAGAGCGCTGTAATTGTGGGCGACGAGCACCAGTTGCCACCAACCAGTTTCTTTATGGCTGAGAATTTCAGCGAGCAACACTCCGAAAGTGAGGATTTGGAGAGTATTCTCGAAGACTGTTTAGCTCTCTCAATGCCGCAGAAATACCTATTGTGGCACTATCGTAGCAAACACGAAAGCCTGATTACATTCAGCAACCGCCACTTCTACAAGAACTCACTGATGACCTTCCCATCAAATGATGATATGGCAACAAAGGTGTCATTTGAGTATGTAAAGGGTGTCTATGAGCGTGGCGCCGGTCGCAACAATAAGGAGGAGGCAAAGGCTGTCGTAAAAGAGATTCAGAAACGACTATCCGACCCGCAAACAGCATCGCAAAGTATAGGCGTTGTAACATTCAATGTCAATCAGCAGTCATTAATTGAGGATTTGCTGAACGATATGCTTCGCAAGAACCCCAATTTGGAAGTTGTCGCAGCACAAATGCACGAGCCTATTTTTATCAAGAACTTGGAGAATGTGCAGGGCGACGAGCGAGATGTAATCCTATTCTCGGTTGGCTATGGCCGAGATAAGTTCGGCAAGGTAGCGATGAACTTCGGACCACTCAACCGTGATGGCGGAGAGCGCCGTTTGAATGTTGCGGTATCGCGTGCAAGATACGAGATGAAGGTATTCTCATCGCTCAAAGCCGAAGATATTGACCTCTATCGTTCAAATGCAAAGGGTGTGCAGTATCTCAAATCGTTCCTCGAATATGCTGAGCGAGGCAAAGTTGCGCTGATGCATATGGAGTATGGAGCGAAAAAGAAAGCAAAGGATGCCTTTGTAGAGTCCGTTGCAAAGGCACTGCAAGCAAAAGGATATGCTGTGCACACAAATATCGGATCTTCGGAGTATCGTGTCGATATCGGTATTATTGATCCAGAAAGTCCAGACCGTTACTTATTGGGCTTGCTCTGTGATGGATATAACTATGTAGCCTCTCACACTGCCCACGACCGTGATGTAACTACGCCTGCTGTACTCTCGCTACTCGGTTGGCGCACATATAACATCTGGTCGGTTGAATGGTGGGACACTCCAGAGCATGTGCTTAATGGCATTATCCGAGAGATTGAGCGAGTAAAGGCAAAAGAGAGTGCTGAGGAGAATATCAATAACCTCGTTGATGATGATATTGAAGATTCGGGGCAAACGCAAGTGGTTGACAAAGAGGATATTGTTGTACCTAACTCTAATGCGAAGGAGTATATTACAGGCAATTTACCAATTCGCTTTGCTGATTCTGCAATGTTCTCGCAGGGCTACTATACAGACTCCGTTGTAGAGGATATACGCACGATTTTGGAAGCCGAAGCTCCCATTAGTCGCCGACTGCTAATCAAGCGACTAATTAACAACTATGGTATTAGCCGTAACGGTGTCCGCATCAACACCTACCTAACCGAAGTCTTTGAGGATATGGGACTGGTTACAAGTGGCACAGAGGATATTTTCTACTGGAAAGACAAGGAGCAACTTGAAAACTATTCCGGTTATCGTCTGGCGTTAGAACGCGAATCGTTGGATATTGCACCCGAGGAAGTAGCACAAGCAATACTGCAAGTGCTTAAAGAACAATTTGCCATTGACGAAGAGGGACTCATCAGCGAAACCGCCCGCTTATTCGGCTACGCCAGTGTTAGGGATAATGTTCTAGCCTCAATGAAGCGAGGAATACTGTATCTTTTATATAATAACTTAATAACATCTGACAATAAAAAATATAAGATAATATCATAACATTATATCCTATTCTGTAATATTATAATGAAAGAAAAATATATTAATAGTATAGTAGATAATATTAAGCAAGGTAAAGCGTCCTTTTTGGTGGGTGCTGGCATATCATATAATTCTGGTGTACCTATTGTTGGATATATTAGTGATGACTATAAAATTATTAGTGGAATTGAGACTCATATCCTAGATAAACTTGATTTTTCTGTAAAAGAAATCAAACAATTTTCAAAAATACCATTTGAGAAATTTTTTGAAGTTCTAATTAATAATGAAATTAATATAAAAAGGTTTGTAAATATTTTTAATGCGAAGCCATCGACTTTTCATCATTTTTTAGCAGAAATATCGAATTTGATTCCAATTAATATTGGAACAACAAATTTCGATGATTGTATTGAAAAAGCATTTACGGAAAGAGGCTTTGAATATAATATTATTACAAAAGAGTTTATAAAGCAGTGTGATAGAAACATATGGAAGTTTCATGGGTCTATAGATAATATAGAAGACCTTGGGATAACAATAAAGAATATTACAAATAAGAAAAACTTTAATGAGCGTATTAAACTCGTCAATCAATTTATATCTCAATCTGATTGTATAATCGTATGTGGATATAGTTGTTCTGATATATTTGATTTGAAACCAGCCTTTGTAAACTATGAATTAAAAAAAGAAAAAGACATAATTTATATCAGTCATAAGAACGACAAAGCATTTACTCCTATCTTTGAAAAGAAAGCAGAATATGCTAAGGTTGATGAAATGTTTGATGGTTATAATCTTTCTATAATAGAATGTGATACTAATGATTTTATAGATGAAATCACACGCTGTCTAAATTTAAATGTATTGGAAGTAAAAAACAGCAATTATGATTGGGAAGGAATTATTGATCAATGCATTGAGGATTTTGATTCATTTCGTAAATATAAAATTAAAGCTAATTTGTATTATCAAATAGAGAGCTTCCAAAAATCAATAGAGTGTTTAGAAATGGCCTTGCGAAATGCATCCGATTTAGATCAGAAGCTTGCGTGCATAAGAAGTATTGGATGGACTTATTATAGATTAGATGATATAAATGACGCTCTATATCATTTAAAACAATTATTAAAAGACGATAATGTTCTATCGCAGAAATTCCCAGAACATTATGCTAATATATATTCTCATCTTGGGGTGTGTTATACCATAAAAGAGGAATATGAAACTGCTAAAGAATATTATTATAGATCTAAAAATATCGCAGAAAAGTTTAATCTCACATGGGCTTTAGGACAAGTTTTAATTAATATTGGAGAATTATATAAGAGACAGGGAAAACATAATGAAGCCATAGAATCTACATTTCACGCATTAAACATACTTGAAGATAATGGTTATTTAGAACATGTTGGAATTTGTTATGCAAATCTCTCTGTGATTTATGCCAAGCAAAAAGAATATCCAAAGGCATTTGAATTTAGTAAACACGCTATCGCAGTAGCAAAAAACTTAGGTAATACAGAGGTATTGAAAAGACGAAACAATACATTGAATGATATTTATAATAAAAGACTTTTTGAGCATTTTGACAAATTATATGCTCAATCTAAAGTTGTCATTAATCGTCCCAAAGGTTCAGAGCATCCTCGCTATCCTCAAATTGTCTATGAGTTAGACTACGGATATCTTGACGGTACTAAGTCTTCAGACAATGAGGGAATAGATGTGTGGATAGGAACAGAAGCCGAACAGAAACTTGATGCGATAGTATGTACTGTTGATTTAGTTAAGAAAGATTCGGAAATCAAACTCTTGATAGGATGTACACCTGCGGAGAAATCTTATATCAAATCATTCTATAATGAGTGGCCACAGATGGGAGGAATACTCATTGAACGTGAATCTAGAATATAACTTTGTTATGATGAAATACATTACTTTACTCATTTTGCTGTTTTCATTAACAAGTTGTTTTCAAGATAATAATAAAACAAAAGGACCGCAATTTGATGAAATTATGAATCTGCTGCATGAAAGATCCCTAAAGCAAATGCGATCAATTCCTGACACTTGTTACTATTTTCGGCAATCTCCGATTATAGAGACACTCATTGAAGCAGACACTACAAATAGGACACTTCGTGAAAAAATGAAAGCTGCCTACAAAAGATCTCAAGAAATGAGTGATTCTGAATGTGATGCGATTCTTGAATCTTATCAAAAGACTCAAAATGATAGAGAATGAGTAGTCCAAAGGAGATTCAATTAATAAGAATTTCGGCGCAAGATGCTGAAAAACTATGGAAGATGCAGATTGCTGCCTTCCAAGACTTATATGCAAAGTATATAGATACAGAAACTAGTCCAGCGACAGAACCTCTTGAGAAAGTAGTAATGCGATTAGAGCAACCATATACTTACTACTATTACATCAAGGTTGAGGATGCAATTGTTGGTGCAGTGCGTGTAGTTGATACAAAAGAAGCAAACAAGAGTAAAAGGATCTCTCCGATATTCATTATGAAAGAATTTCGAGCTAAAGGATATGCTCAACAAGCAATACAATTAGCTGAGGAGATTCACGGAAGTTCTGGATGGGAACTTGATACTATTTTACAAGAGAAAGGCAATTGCCACCTCTATGAGAAATTAGGATATAAACAGACAGGAGAAACTAAGATCGTTAACGAAAGAATGACTTTGGTCTTTTACCATAAAGAATAACGATTGCATGAAACTATACATTGACATAGATGGTGTCTTATTAAAACTTCGTGACCCACATCCCGCAGACTATGCAGAAGAGTTTATATCGTACATAGTCAAACATTTTGACTGCTATTGGCTGACAACGCATTGCAAGGGAGATACTACTCCTACTATAGAATATTTATCAGAGTATTTTACTGATATAGTTATAGAAAAGTTGAAATTCATTAAACCTACGATGTGGTGTGCATTAAAAACAGATGCAATAGATTTCAGTTCCGAATTCATTTGGCTTGATGATTACATTATGAATGCTGAATTATCTGTCTTAAAAGAAAATGACTGTGCTGATTCTGTTTACAAAGTAGACTTAGAACGAGAAAATCTACTGGATGTTTTGGAAACAATAAAATCAAGATAACATAAATCAAACTACTATAGTCGGTTGCCCAGGATTATTATCAAGGACAACCGACTTATCTTTTACGCTGTCTGCATCTGCTTCGCCTGCCACGCCCGATGTGCGATGATGACATCCTGACGCTCCTTTTCGAGTAGGGCTTCGGTTTCAGGGGTATAGCCAAGGAACTCGATGCAGCCGCCATTGTAGCCTGTGAGTTTGCAACGGATACCGGCTTTCTCCAATTTATCCATTCGTTTCTGTGCGGTCATGGCACTGGAATATGATAGTGGCCAGAAGTATTTGTCGCCACTATGACCGTAGGAATCTTCTCCGAGCACCATTTTGCCTTGCAATCGCTGGCTATTGTGGAAACTGAAGTATGCACCGCCCAATGCTTGGCGAATTGCTTTGTGTGCAGCACCTTCGGGATGCTTGAATACATCGGGCTTCTTGCCTTTACAATTCAATTTTGGCAGTTCTACCTTGTATGGCTTCTTGTAGGTGCCGACACCTAATGTGAGGTAGAAGTTGGTGCAGAAGTAGTCGGTCATCGGATCGCTGTCATCGAAGTTGTACGACATCACAAAGTCGCAGACATTCTTCATCACTTCCTTGGCTCTATCGGTGAGCGTTTGGTCTCCATCAATGTTATAATGGTTCACATCGTGGTGGAACACCACGCCTTTATCCTTCCTAAACGCCTCGAAGTCGGCTTTGACAAGGTAGATATGGATAGAATTATAGTGGTGCCTTGATACCGAGAACTTATACTTAGGATAGGTCTTCTTCATCCAGTTACGCACCAGCTCCACAATCTCAGGAGTGTGCTGTCCTTGATAGTTGCGACCTTTCCAACGATACTCGTTATATACGAAGTCGGTATACTCCTTTGCCGATGCTCCTGCATAGTCATTCTCATAGCCTGAAGCATTTGCCGATACGGTGGTATCGTCCTTCCAAATCTCATGGAGCCGTTCAAACTCCACATTTATCTGCTGCATCACTTCTGTACTACCACCTTTATCGGGGTGGTTCTCCAATGCCAAGCGGCGGTACTCCTTCTTGAGTTCCGCCAATGAATGTATATTCTTAAAGTAAGCCATAGTAGTAAATGTTAGTAGGTTAATACCATTGTGAAATACTCCATGCACTCGGACTCAATGCCGAGGCCACTGCAAGAGAGTTCAATGTCACTCTCTTGTAAGTCCTCCACCTCTTGCAGTTCCCTGAGGTGGCGTATCTCGTCATTCAGATACTCCTTTGCAGTCGCTTCGTCGCAGTTACACGAGCCACATATTCTTTCGATGATTTCATTCTCAGCCATAGCAGTAAGTATTAAGATTGTGATTTGAAATAGAGTTCTCGTTGGATATCGTAGTCTTGACCATTCCACCAATCGTTACAGGCATCTACAAAGGATTGTGAGCCGTCTTCCGAAGAGTAGTCAGTCTCGTGCAATCCTGTTATGCTCTCCAATGTTATAAAGTCAAGGTCTTTCCACCAGTATTGCATACGCTGCTTGTAGTCGCTCAATGTGCAGAAATTCTGACTTTGTTCACAGTCCGCGCATTATCCATAGTTTAATATTATCAAAAGTGTTTTGATTTAATCCTTGTAGAAAGCATATGTAAATAATAAGTGTTAATAATGTTGTCGTGATAATAATTTGTGTATTTTGTTTACGACTGCGCTATTGCAGCTAATCTTAAATAATATTTTATGTACGAAAAATCCATTGATGAGATGCACGAATTGCTATTCGCGACATTAGAGAAACAACAACTCTCTCAACGAACAATTTCTGGATATTCTCGAATATTTCGGAAGTTATGTAGGTTTATGCAAGAGAATAGTTATGTAACCTACAATTCGCAAGTAGGGTGTGATTTTATGACGGCAGAATGTAGTCAACGCCCAAGAAGTTATTATTCTACCGTACAAAGCGTTGTCAGTTTACTAGATTATATAGTAGCAGACAAACCATATAGGCAAAATCGGCTTTGTGTTGCTTTAGAATTGGAGTTTCCAAATGAATTGGGTGCTTGTGCTAAAAAGTTTATTCATCAAATCACATTAGAGAATAGATTTTCTCCGCATACTACTCGGCAATACGATTCTGTACTAAGTAAATTTACCACATATATGTCAGTACATAATATTGAAATTGAGGATATTGACAGCGTACATATTAGTGAGTATTTCGGCTCATTACCTGAGATTAAGCCATATATC
>Ga0233378_1000088_pt1 | contig 31211 bp, 30 predicted proteins | sample ElkDunMinimDraft_7_FD_180690 | JGI IMG/M metagenome (GOLD analysis project Ga0233378, IMG submission 180690) | Fecal eukaryotic communites from dung pellets of Tule Elk in California, USA - Elk Dung E4 | ecosystem: Host-associated > Mammals > Digestive system > Large intestine > Fecal | place... | reverse complement strand
TATACCTATTCAAAGATACAATTCAAGCCTATATCTACCCATAAAGTACGATATAGGCTTTATACATTCACATAATTACACAAGTATACAGTGCCATAATAAGTAACGTGAGTTCGGCAAAGGCACCGACCAACATGTGGCATTGGCGCATGAAGGCATTGCAACCACAGAGAGGCAATGAAGATTCCCAAATTCACTTATTACGTTAAGAACCAGCACTATCGCACTGAAAAGTCCGCTCCACCTCGGTACAAAACCGCCGCCACCGCGCTCCTTATTTCCCGACCCTTCGCTGAAAACTATAAATAAAAGTAATATTTGTATAAATAATATTTTATTTATATAAATATAAGTTATATTCTTACAAATATAAGTTTTATTTATACTTTTCTCCGAGGGATTGCAAAATATCTACCGAGGCGGCGCAAAATATCCGCCGAGATGGAGGTAAGTTTCTACCGCAGTGGTGGTGTTTTCGGGCGCCGCGGGGCTTCGAAGCGCCTATAATTCATTAATGACTTGCTGGAGTTGCTCTAAAAAGCGGGCGCCGTGTCCGCCATCCATCTGCACGTGGTGGAACTGAAACGACACGGGCAATGTGACACTGAACCAATTACGGCGATACCTGCCCCACATGACCATTGGGTTGCAGAACTTGTCGGTGTATTGGTTCACAATGCTGTCGAGTTCCGTCTCTATCATTGCCGATGTCCCCACAATCATACTATCCTCAAGGAAAGAACTCTTGCACTGCATGGCAACCTGTGCTGTCAGTTGGTTGTATTCCCTGACGAATTGCTCGGCATCTTCGGTGTATGCAATGTCACAAGAATTGATACCACCTTTGCTATTGCGTACAATTACGTTTATGGCAATGCTGTCATATTCGAAGAGCTTGCCTTTTTCGGGCAGGATATAGAACTCTTTTATGTTGCCTGCAGCCTTTCCTATACACCAACATAGCAGGGCGTTAAATTTGATTCCACGCCGCTTGCTTGCCCTGAGCACCTTGGTCACATTGAATGTTTTTGTCAATGTAACCATCGGCATCGGAGACGTCATCCAAAGCGAAAAGGCTTCGGCACGTGTCGTCTCTTCGAAGTTCACTTCTCTCTTCATATCCGTTCCGATTTTAAATGTTCTCCAGTTTCCAGCCACAATCCCCGTGGCAAATCATCTGTTTGGTCATGCCGCCATCGACGCAGATGTTTCGCCAGTGATAAAACCCGCCTTGTCGCTGCAGAGGAACAGCACCATATTGGCTATATCCATAGGATTACCCACCCTTACGGATATGCAGCGGAAGGGAGTAAATTCGTTCAGTTCGCAGGTGCCCACTTGCAACGCACCGGTGACACGATTGCGCCCTCTTCCTTCAGTTGTTTCATGGCCTTGTCCACCTCCTTGCGGTCAATGCCGCTGAGTTCTGCAATCTTGCCTGCATTCAAAGGTTCGCCTGCTGCCTTCATAGTCTCAAGTACTTTGTCTTTAATTTCCATAGATTTAGTTGTTTAGTTATTGTTGTATTCTACATATCACAGATGCAAATATAAGGATTGCTACTCAAAAAGCAACATGCCGTGGCGAAAAGTTTTCACCGACTAAGCCAGGCATCAGAAATTATTAAGTCTGCATTTTATATCTATCAATCAGAAAAAATTGTAACTTTGGGGTCAAAGAACAATCAACAACTAAATCATAATACGATGAACAAAACATTAAAAGGCATTCTCTTTGCCATCATGACGATCGGAAGCGTTGCGGCTTTTGCGCAGGCCACTCCGACTCACAAGATTGAGCAGACGTTCACAATCCCTGCTCCTAACTACAAGGTGAGCCCTTACACTGGTTTGGACCGCCAGGGATGGATTGACGCAGCCGAGTACTTGCTCGAAGGTGCGTTTACCTATGTGCGCAACATCGACGACCCGATGTATTTCCCTAAACAATTTGAGAAGACTTATCCACGTAATGAGGGCGGTGTCATCACTGCTAAACTTGAAGGATTCTGCCGCACACTCTTCCTTGCGGCTCCGCTCCTCAGAGAGAACCCCGACTTGACTCTCAACGGCATCAAGGTGGCCGACTACTACCGCCACCAGCTCCTTAACCTGCTCGACCCTAAGAGCCCAAGCTATGTCAAACCTTTAGGCAAGAACGGAGGTCCGAGCCAGACTCTCGTGGAGTTCGGCGCTTTGGCCATCTCGCTCTCCACAGCAAAGAACGTGCTTTGGGATCCGCTCACTCAGGAGCAGAAGGACAAACTCGCCGCTACGATGCTCAGCTATGGCAACGGGCCTACTATCGGCAGCAACTGGATGTTCTTCAACGTGTTCGTGATAAGCTTCTTCAAGCAGGAAGGCTATAAGGTTAACGACTGGCGCATGGAAGACTGTCTGAAGAAGCTCCTCGCTCTCTATCGTGGCGAAGGCTGGTATAACGACGCGCCTGCCTACGACTACTACAGCATGTGGGCATTCCAGATGTACGGACCAATTTGGGCGCAGACTTACGGCCACTTCTATCCAGAATATGCCGCACAGTTTATGAAGAACCAGGCCGACCTCATCGACAACTACCCATACATGTTCAATGCCGAGGGCAAGATGAACATGTGGGGACGAAGCATCCCTTACCGCTTCGGCGCTGTAGTGCCTTTGGCTCTCTTAGGCTATCAGACAGACAAGGACATCAACTACGGTTGGATGCGTCGCATTGCGTCATCTACGCTCCTTCAGTTCATCCAGAATCCTAACCTCCTTGAGGACAACGTGCCTACTCTCGGATTCTACGGTCCGTTCGAGCCTGCTGTACAGATTTACAGTTGCCGAGGCAGCGTTTACTGGTGCGCAAAAGCATTCCTCTCCCTCCTCCTCCCTGCCGACAATCCTTTCTGGACTGCAAAGGAAAACAACGGACCTTGGGACAAGGAGTTCAAGAAGAACAAGGTGTACAACAAGTTCCAGCCTGCCACCAACCTGCTCATCACCGACTATCCTAACGTGGGCGGTTCGGAGATGCGTTCATGGTGCCATGAGACTGTGGCTAAGGACTGGCAGAAGTTCCGCAGTTCGGAAAACTACAACAAACTTGCCTACCACACCGAGTTCCCTTGGATGGCCGACGGCAAGAACGGCGAGGTCTCTATGAACTACGCTACAAAGAACGGCAAAGGCCAGTGGGAAGTGCTCCGCCTCTACACATTCAAGAGCTTTGAAGACGGCATCTACCGCCGCGACGCAGTACTGGAAACAAACCTCGACATCAAGTACAACCTTGCTGACATTCCGCTTCCTAACGGCGTACTCCGCGTGGACAAGGTGAGCGTGCCTCAACCTACCGACATCCGTCTTGGCCACTACACATTGTCGGAAACATTCGGCAAGCCAGTCGTAGAGCGCAATTCAAAGAACGTTCCTGAGGCAACTATCATCAGCAACGGCGAGTACAGCCTTGCAATGGTCAACCTCACAGACTGGGGCAAGACCGAAGTGCTCCATCCAGAAGGCATACATCCTGTGACATACAAGTGCGGACTCATCCAGAACGAGAAGCACATACAGAAAGAGGACGTGATGGTCACTCTCATGCTCTGGAAGAAGGGCGACAAGGAATTCAGCAAGAAGGAACTCACTCCTGTCAAGTCGGTCGAGATTGCTGACGACAAGAGCAGCGTGACAATCACCTTTGCAGACAAGACTGTCAAGACTGTCAAGTTCTGATACCATCTCCATAAGTCAAAGAGTCAGGACTGCTCCTGACTCTTTTTTATTTCCTCAAATCATATGAAAACCATTCTTTCCATAATATTATTGCTGGCGTCATTGGCAACCTATGCACAAGATTGGGATGAAGCGCTCTACCGGCAGATTGAGCAGAGCATACAGTCGCCACGCATCAACACAAATCGCGAAATCGACATACGCCGCTATGGAGCAAGTACCGACGCAACCGCCGAGCGCAACCAAAAGGCCATACAGAAGGCTATAGACCGCTGTGCCAAGAAAGGCGGCGGCAGAGTCATCGTGCCAGCCGGTTTGAAGTTCGTCACTGGAGCGATAGAACTGAAGAGCGGAGTTAATCTCCACATTGACGAAGGCGCTGTGCTGGAGTTTGCATTCCAACCGGACCTTTACCCAATAGTGGAAACATCATGGGAAGGGCTCGACTGCTACAACCTGTCGCCATGCATCTACGCACTGCGTGCTGACGACATCGCCATAACTGGCAAGGGCACTATTGACGGAGGAGGCACCAGAGAGACGTGGTGGCCTTGGTGCGGAGCCACAAAATACGGATGGAAAGAAGGAATGACCAGCCAAAAGATTGAGGCACGTCCGCGACTGCTCCGCAATGGCGAGGACGGAGTGCCTATGACCGACGAGAAAGGCAAACCTACAAAGGAGCGCACATTCACCGCCACCGACGGGCTGCGCCCTCAACTCATCGGCCTCAACCAGTGCCACCGCATACTCATCGAGGACGTCACTTTGCTACGCTCGCCGTTCTGGGTCATTCACCCGCTCAAAAGTACAGATGTTATTGTGCGACGCGTACACATCAACAACGACGGACCTAACGGCGACGGTTGTGACCCTGAATCGTGCGACCGCGTGCTGATAGAAGATTGCTATTTCAACACCGGCGACGACTGCATCGCCATAAAGAGCGGACGCAACACCGACGGGCGCCATCGCAACATGCCGAGCCAGAACATCATCATACGCCGTTGCGAAATGAGAAACGGTCACGGCGGAGTGGTAGTCGGTTCGGAAATCAGCGGCGGACTGCGCAACCTGTTCGCCCACGACTGCAAGATGGACTCGCCAAACCTCGACCGCGTGCTGCGTATCAAGACCAATTCGTGCCGAGGAGGAGTGATCGAGAACATCTTCATGCGTGACATCGAGGTGGGACAGTGCCGCGAGGCGGTTCTGCGCATCAACCTCGACTACGAGCACAACGAAATCTGCTGCCGTGGCTACTACCCTACCGTGCGCAATGTGCTCATGGAGAATGTCACATGCCAGAAATCGAAGTACGGAGTGCAAATCATCGGACTCGACGAAGACACATACGTGCATGACATCACCGTACGCAACTGCCGTTTCGACGGAGTGAAGTCAGGCAACAGCATCACGGGAAAAACACGAGACGTAAAGTTTGACCGCTTACTGCTGAACGGTTCTCTTGTGCTTCAGACACCGCCCTACAAGAACTACAGCCAGTGGATGACATATTCCGAAATGAAACGCACGCCGCAGAGCTACATGCTCGACTTTGCCAAGCGTCCGAAGTGGAGCTACGTAATGGGAATCGAGCTTGAGTCAATGCTCGACACTTACCTTCGCTATGGCGACAAACGCATTTGGGACTATTGCCAGGAATACACCGACACGATGATAAACGCAAAGGGCGAAATCCGCGGATTCAAGTACAAGGACTACAACCTCGACAACATTCGCACGGGGCATTTCGTAGCACGCATGTATCAGCAAAAACCCGAAGCAAAAAACCTTATCGCCATGCGGACCTTGATGCGACAACTAAAGGAGCAGCCCCGCACCGCTGAAGACGGAGTGTTCTGGCACAAGGCTATATACAGCTACCAAGTATGGCTCGACGGCATCTTTATGGGACTACCCTACAACGCGCTGACTGCATCAATGCTCTATAGCCCGAAAGAAGCGAAAAAGATTTATGACGATGCGGTAGACCAGGTGAAGACAACCTATCGCCGCACCCTCGACCCACAGACAGGACTGAACCGCCACGCCTGGGACGAGACTCACGAAATGTTTTGGGCAGACAAGCAGACCGGCCTGAGCCAACACTGCTGGGGACGTGCGCAAGGATGGTTCACCATGGCACTTGTGGAACTTCTCGATGCCATGCCTAAGGGCTATACCCGTCGCGAGGAAATAATCAGCATCCTCCGCCAGACACTCGACGCTGTTGTCCGTTGGCAGGACAAGCAGACCGGCGTATGGTACCAGGTAATGGACTCGCCCGACCGCGAAGGCAACTACTTAGAATCGACTTGCTCTGCCATGTTCGCCTATTCGCTTCTGAAAGCATACCGCATGGGCTACGTCGGCGATAAATACCGCGATGCCGGCATACGTGCCTACCGAGGCATCATCAACAACTTCATCCGTGTCAACGAAGACAAAACAATATCTCTCACCAACTGCTGCTCCGTGGCGGGACTTGGCCCAGGACTAAGCGAAAAGGTTCTCAAAGCCGCTCCGAAGGTGAAGGAGAACAAGCGCCGTGACGGCTCGTACGAATACTACTTGTCCGAACCCATACGCGACAACGATGCCAAAGGCATAGGCCCTTTCATCTGGGCTTCGCTCGAAATGGAGCAGTTAGGCTATGACGTAGAAACAACAGCAAGTCCCATTGCCCGCACCGACCTTGCGCCATAGCACCCACAGCACATAGCAGAGCAAGCAAGAAAACATTTATTCGGATAATTGCCATATTAATTGTATTTACTGCAAAAATAAACAATTTTTCGTATATTTGCGCAACTGAGCAACTGAGGAGTATTGGAGGTACCCCCCTAAACACTACCCCCTAAACATTAAACACTAAACACTAATATATATGAACAGAGAACTCGAAATGAATCCGAACAAGCTCGTTGCCTTCCTCGGCAAACCTTGCAAGGAGTTCACAAAGGCGGACATCATCCGTTTCATCCAGGAGAACGGCGTGCGCATGGTCAACTTCATGTACCCCGCAGGCGACGGACGCCTGAAGACACTCAACTTCGTCATCAACAACATGGCATACCTCGACGCCATCCTCACTTGCGGCGAGCGCGTAGACGGCTCAAGCCTCTTCCCGTTCATCGAGGCAGGCAGCAGCGACCTCTATGTCCTGCCACGCTTCAGCACCGCATTCCTCGATCCGTTTGCCGAAATCCCTACCCTCTCCATGCTCTGCTCCTACTTCAATAAGGACGGCGAACCGCTTGAGAGCTCACCCGAAAACACACTGCGCAAGGCATGCCGCGCATTCAAGGAAGTGACAGGCATGGAGTTCCAGGCAATGGGCGAACTTGAGTACTACGTCATTGCGCCCGACACGGAAATGTTCCCAGCAACCGACCAGAAGGGTTACCACGAGTCGGCACCTTACGCCAAGTTCAACGAGTTCCGCACACAGTGCATGGCATACATCGCTCAGGCAGGCGGACAAATCAAGTACGGCCACTCTGAGGTGGGCAACTTCACCATCGACGGCATGATATACGAGCAGAACGAAATCGAGTTCCTCCCAGTCAATGCTGAGGACGCTGCCGACAAACTCATGATAGCGAAGTGGATCATCCGCAACCTCGCCTACGAACTGGGCTACGACATCACGTTCGCACCAAAGATTACAGCGGGCAAGGCCGGTTCAGGTCTGCACATCCACATGCGCATCGTCAAGGACGGACAGAACCAGATGCTCGACGGCGGAGTGCTCTCAGCCACAGCACGCCGCGCCATCGCCGGCATGATGCAGCTCGCACCGTCAATCACCGCATTCGGCAACACAAACCCTACTTCATACTTCCGCCTTGTGCCTCACCAGGAAGCGCCAACAAACATCTGTTGGGGCGACCGCAACCGCTCTGTGCTCGTGCGCGTACCGCTCGGATGGGCTGCAAAGAGCGACATGTGCAAGATTGCCAACCCGCTTGAGCAGGAGAGCAATTACGACACAACTCAGAAGCAGACTGTAGAGATGCGCTCGCCAGACGGTTCTGCCGACATCTACCAGCTCATAGCAGGACTCGCAGTAGCATGCCGCCACGGTTTCGAACTCGACAACGCACTCGACATCGCCGAAAAGACATACGTCAACGTCAACATCCATCAGAAGGAGAACGCCGACAAACTCAGCTCACTCGCTTGCCTGCCAGACAGTTGCGAAGCGTCAGCCGACTGCATCGAAAAGCAGCGTGCCGTCTTCGAACAGTACAACGTGTTCAGTCCAGCCATGATCGACGGCATCATCAAAAAGCTCCGTTCTTACGGTGACCGCACCCTCCGTGCCGACATCAACGGCAACCAGGAAGAGATGCTCAAACTCGTCAACCAGTACTTCCACTGCGGATAATCACCCTATCCGCCCTACATATAAGCATCCGCAAGGCTAACAAAACAGCTTTGCGGATGTTTTTTTTCACTGACACCCCACAGAAAACTCTATAACGCACTGCGTTTTGTATATAATGCACTGCGTTATGCACATAACGCACTGTGTTTTGTATATAACGCACTGTGTTTTGTATATAACGCACTGCAATATATAGTTTTCAGGCAGGAAATTCGATTTATGCAACGCATCATGAAGAAGTTTTCGGGCAAGCATTCCAAACTTTGCACCGAGCAGACATTTCACAAATTCCTCATTCCCCAATATCACAAATGGCGTCGAAACATAAATTTCACCTCCCTGTTTTTGAAATTTTATCCGGCTCTTACTATGTTATGCCACAAGAAGAAATCGCTCTTTGAACCGATGAAAAAATCAGCCCACATCGTGGTCATTTCAGTAATTAATTGCTACATTTGTAAAGTCGTGCAAACACGGCAATACATATTGGAGGCATTTGGCTTCGTTCCTACCGGTAAATCTGGAAAATTTATGTAAGTCGGAACTTAGACTGAAAGCTGTCCACTTGTTGCGTATTTCGTATCGTCGCTGACGAATGAAGATATGCTTTCAAGTGTGGGCTGATTTCATTCTTCGGACTTACAGGTATTCCAGAACCTACCGGCACGGAGGTGAAGGATGCCCACACTTTTGTACTACACGACACATTTAAAGTTAACCTTACATAAAACCTCACGATGCATAGGTGAATCGTCAATGTACTATGTTTAAGCAGTTCTATGCTGATTGTAATCAGCGATTCAACGATTGGAAATCGAACCCTGACAACTATGCTAAAAATAATGTTTACATAGCAGCCTCTAGTCGAAAAAGTTTTTTCTACAAAGACAACCAGCATGAATATATGCCCGAATTCTTTCTTGGAGATCCGGACTGTTGCTCTGCAGTCATTTTAAATTTGAATCCAGGCACAGCGGATTCAGGTTTCCATTACGAAGATCCAAAATTCAAAAATTATGACTATTTAGCAAATGCAAAGAAATTTACGCTTGGGACTTCCGGCATCAAATGGTGGTTCGGAGCAAATGGACGAAATGCGTGGATCAACAACTTGATAGGAAATAATGATTGGAATTTAAAACCTTTCGCACTTGAAATCTGTCCGCTACATTCAAAATCATGGGGAGGATTAGATTACACCATGACTGATTTACAGGAAGAAATAGCCAAGTATGTGTTTGACCCAGCATTCAAAGCTGTCAGCAATTCAAAAGCGGACTTTGCCATCGCTATAGGAAAAGACTTCGTCAAAATTCTTAGCGCCCCATTCTTCGGTTTTAAGGAAAGGCTTGTATGGGATCGGGACAACCATCCTCAACATATTACATGGCCCAAGAATAAAAAAGGTAATCCGACAGACAGGACCTTTGTTCTTCTTGAGAAAGAGAACAACAGAGTGTTCTGCACATACGCTCCTGGTTCAAACAGACCTCCAGGCAAGAATTTCAGAGAAATAGAACATCAGTTTGTTGAGGAGATAAAAAAATGGTGTAAAACGGGGAAATAGTCTTTTTTTCTCCTGAATCTTTGAATTTTTTCCTCTATGTTACTATATTATCTCCGTAACCAATAAAAAAAGAAAAAGATATGAGAGATCCATTCAAGCATTCAGACAAGGAATTCGTTGCAGGTGTAAATCGTGTTTATATAGGTGAACTGCCACCACACTTGGCTCACACAGGGGTTCCAAAGGATGTGGCTCGCTCGGGAAGATTTCAACTAATCGGCAGGGAAGGCAATATGCTCCATTTCAAAACAGGCATGCGCTATGCCACTTCATGCTCAGGCAAGGTGCTCACCAGTCTTCAAACAGGAGGTGAGATATGCTTTGTGGAGTACAGGGGCGCTCGCATAAAACTGGATGCCTCATACTACATGACTGGCGGTCGCAAACTAACAAAGGAAGACCTGGATTCTCTTCGTACAGATGACGGTCGCACTCTTCGCCAATTCCTGGCGGATGAGGCGGCCAAACTTCAGAAGGAAAGGAAATCACAGGAATAAAAAAACATGTAATATTGCATTGTAAAAATCAAACAACCATAAGTTCAATTGAAATGGCTAAAATCTGGAGACTTAAAATCAATGTGGTGGATCCGCAGGATGCGGAAAAGATGAAGAACTACGTGCGCGAACTCAGCAAGGAGTATACTTTAGTGCCAACATCTGATGACCCTGATGATGGATGGTTTCAAGCGGGATTGGAATATGGCGACGACTTCGTGTGCTACACCGACGGGATTGTAGAGCGGTTGGAACAGTTCACCGAACTTGCTGACAAGGTGGCAGCGCAATTCCCCGAGATGCCACTGCTCTTCACTCACTTTAACACCGACAACCAAGGCTTATATAGATATGAGTCGAAGGATGGAGAGTTTGTCCGCATCAGTCCGCTGAAGGTGACGCTCCACACGAACGATGCCAAAGATTTCAATCAACTTTTGGCGTGCGCCGAACCTTTACTTACAGCACAGGGGATTAGCGCTGATGTGAACACCGCCACTCAGGAAATCACCTGGGGATACAGCGAGGAGAATGAATCACAGGTGTGCGACGCCCTCATTGCTAAGATGAGCGAACAGATGCCCAAAGTGCAAGTGGTGTGCATGAAGCACGACGTGGACCATTCTGAGTTTGGAGGTTTGCAGTATTGCATTTTGGGCGAGGGTGATGCTGAGTGGAACGAAATTCAGGGTGCGGAGCATGATATCGCTTATGCCATTTGGTGTGCAGGCCCGGAATCTGCGTTGGGACTCACTGTGTATGATGCTTTTACAGACCCAGCGAGATGCGTGAAGGCGATGCTCGAAGAGATTCGCAAGGAGGATGCGGAAAGTGATGACTTCCTCAAAGACAGTGTGATGACTGTATTGTTCCAAGATAAATGGTTACACAACCTATTACAACCCGAGGACAAGCAGTGGTTGCTAGATTTGGACCGCACAGAAGCCGACTGCATTGTGCTTGTAGGTATGTATAATAGTTGGCGCATTTGGGAAGAACTCTTTACAGATTCTAATACGGGCGAGACAGTCTCTATTGAACGCCGCGAAATAGCTACCACTCCATTGTTTGAGAGTCATGAAGGTGAAGCAGAGGCTTTGTTAGAAAAATTGCACAAAGCCAGCGATGTGTGTCGTAAAATTAAAGATATTGTATGGAATTTGAGTACCTACACGCCACTGAACTATACACGCCTGTTGGTTGACAATATTGAAAACCTCTACGATGATGACCGCCAGTGGGCATACAAAGAGATTGGCCACCTCTACCGTTGGGGGGAAGAGGAATTCGGGTTCTTCATCGACAAGCAAAAGGCGAAGGAGTATTACGACAAGGCTTCTTATACCGACGAGAATCCGCTTGAGGACAGTGATGACTACGGCGAGCCCGACCCTTGCGTTTACACATACACAGTAAGGGGTGAGATTGCCCCATTGAAGGAACTTGCTGAGAAAATCGCCAACAAATTCGGTGATGTGGAGAACGAATTCGGATTATATGTTCCCATAAACATTTTTATGCACTACCTTGTGGGCACAGACCCCAAGCGTGAATACTACTGCGGCAACCTCCTGAGAGTTGATGAGCAAGATGGTGCCTTGCTGCTAAGGATTGAGACCGAACGCGGTCAGAACGCATTTGCCTATGCACTGAAAACAAAGTTCCCGGAAGTCGAGGTGGAAATTGAAGAAGTACTCTACAAAGACGATATGTTCAAATAAGAATAACACATAAATGAGAACATCCCTTTCAAAATCAAGATACACCAGGTGTTGCCAGTGCCCGAAAGCACTTTGGCTAAGTGTGAACAAGCCCGAAGAAGCCACCGTTGATGCTGGCGTTGAAGCACGCTTTGCCGAGGGCAATGTGGTGGGCGACCTTGCTATGGGGCTCTTTGGAGATTTTGTAGAAGTAACCACTATGAAGGAAGATGGCAAACTCGACCTGAGTGCCATGATAGAAAAGACGCGCGAGGAGATGGCGCGTGGCACAGAAGTTATCTGCGAGGCGTCGTTCAATTATCGGAATGCGGGCGAGAGCAACTACTGCGCCGTGGATATCCTGCGCAAGACGCCTGACGGTTGGGCCATCTACGAGGTGAAGAGCACGACCAGCCATGTGGCAGACGTAGCAACGATGAGCAAGGAACTGGTGGACAAGGTAGAGAAGTATGCCAAGGATATTGCCTTTCAGAAATGGGTACTCGTGCAGTGCGGTGTGAAGGTGACAGACACTTACCTGGTGACACTCAATAGTGATTACGTGCGTCAAGGTGACTTGGACGTGCAGCAACTGTTCAACATCATCGACATGAAAGAACTGGTGGAGAACGAATACCTGAAAGTTCCCGTCCAGCAACGCCTGGCGCACACGGTATTGCAGGGCGACGAGCCTCAGAAGGGCATCGGCATGCACTGCAACGAACCATATCAGTGTGCCTTCTGGAGCTATTGTACCCGTCAGGTTGGACTGGACTTGGAGAACGACAAGACCACGGTGTTCGACCTCTACCGCATGAGTGCGAAGAAGAAGTTTGAACTCTTTGACCAAGGCAAGGTGACCTTCGAGGATGTGCGCAACGACAAACTGAACGATAAGCAGCAGGTACAGGTGGAGTGTACGCTCAACGGCACCGAGCATGTCAACAAGCAGGGAATAAAGGCGTTTTTGGATAAAGTGACCTATCCGCTCTATTTCCTCGACTTCGAGACTATGCAGCAGGTTCTGCCACAGTTTGATGGCACACGTCCATATCAGCAGATTACCTTCCAGTACTCGTTGCACTATATCGAGCACGAGGGTGGTGAACTTAAGCATACTGCCTTCCTCGCTCCGAGCAATGGCACTGACCCTCGCCGAGCATTGGCTGAGGCGCTATGCAACGACATACCGATGAACAGTTGCATCATGGCATACAACGATCCCTTCGAAAAGGGACGCATAAAGGAGATGGCAGAGGCGTATCCCGACCTCGCTGCCCACTTGATGAATCTTCACGGCAATACCATCGACCTGCTCATCCCCTTCCGCGAAGGTCACTGCTACACCCCTGCAATGGGCGGTTCGTTCAGCATCAAGAGTGTGCTGCCGGCATTGTTCCCTGGTGATGACGAACTGAACTACCACAACCTCAACCCCTTGGTGCAGAATGGTGGTCATGCCATGACCATCTTCCCCAAGATAAAGGACATGCCAGTCGCAGAGGCTCATGAGGCACGCGAAGCACTGCTTGCCTACTGCCACCTCGACACACTGGCCATGGTGCGCGTGTGGGAGAGATTGAAGGAAGTGGTGAAGTGAAAAAAAACTTTGATTTTTGAATTCTTCTCCTGGTGTTACTATATTGGAGTCATAGAATGATTAAATAATAAAAATGATGAAAAACTGGACCGCAGAAACGATTAAAGAAGTGGCTGAATGCATTGAAAGTGAGAGAAGCCGGGTAAGCAACCGCCAAAATCCATATAATGTATTTACGGCATGGAAGATGAGCGAGAATGACCATACCAAGATGTTCCTGGCATTGATGCGCTACCAAAATGCTTCCGGAAGATATTTGTTGCTTAACAGTTTTCTTAACCGATTTGCCAAAGGACGCGACAAGATGATTCATTATCAGAACATCTCAGATGTGAATATTCTGTTCAATCCCCGATATAAGACTGATACGACAAACAGTTTCATAGACGGGCTCATCACCTTTACCGCCAATGGACGGCGCATAGCAATCATTGTGGAAAACAAAATCTACGATGCACCAGACCAACCTGAGCAGATACGCCGCTACATCAACCACATGACAGAAGAAGGTGTGGATGTGAACAATGTGTGGGTGTTCTATATGACGGGCGATGGCAGTAAGGAGGTTGACGTAAAGAGTTATGGTGGGAACTGCGAGGATGACAGTGTTGACATTGGGCGTCGCTTTGTTCCACTTGCCTACAACAGTGACATCGTTAATTGGTTAAAGAACGACATCCTCGAGGCGCGAATCTATCCCGAAGCGTTGACTGCTGTGGTTCGTGCCTATGTGGAGTCCCTTGAAAAAGACATGTTCGCAGAAGACAATTCTGACACTTGGAGAATGGATATGTTGTGCAACTCCGTGATAGGTCATCACAATCTGAAAAAATTGAGCGAGGAAGACTGCTTCAGATTGTATGCCTTCCGCGATGATGTGGCAGAGGTGCGCCACCAAATGCGTGAAGAGATAGCCAATGGCCGCGAACAGAACATGCGTGCTGTTGAAAATCTGTATGAAGTATGCAGAAGGCTTATTAAGAAAATAGAGCAATTGGCTTTCGGCAAATTTGAAGAATGCACTATAGAATTGCTTAACGAAGTGTGGAAAAAAGAACTGAAAAAGCGTGGCGGTGTCCAATGGACAGTTGGGCATCGGGGAGTTGGTGGAGATAATGGATTCCTGCAGGTACGGTTGAGCAACGAATGGGAATCTGCTCATTGGGAATGGATACGTGTGAGTACTGCAAAGATGTTTACGGATACGGAATACGCTCTGGAACTTCATGTTGGGGGCAACGTCGCATTGGCCAACGAATGGCGCAGTCATTTGCAGAACAATGCTATCCTGCTCCCGAAGGATGCTGCACTGGGAAAGGACTGTACGAAGACAGTCCTCCGTTACAAGATCAAAACTGCCAAACCCATTGCAAAGATGAAAGAAACGGAGTTGAAGGAGCTTCTGAAAAGTATCTATTTGGAGAAACTGAACTATTGCTGCAGGATGCTTGTCAATGAGTTTGGTGTGTATTAGCCGTGTGAAATTGAAAAACTCAAAACATACAAACTCAAAACTCAAAATGCTATGCCAAACATCTGTACTACTTATTATGTCATCGAGGGTGAAAAGAAGGAACTCGATGCACTGTATGAAACCATGACATCGCTTCAGGCAATGGAGCAGCCTTTAGTAGAGAATGACTTTGGCCCGACATGGCTGGACTGCTTGGTCAAGGATCTTAAAGGTAAGGGGGGGGGTGATTTTTTTCTTTATGTGCGTCGTTGAAAAATGAATTATTGATAACATATAAATAACCTATATTATGCTAATACTAAATAAACATATGAAAGGGGCTTATACTTTGAGAGGTTTTTTGGAACTTGATTACCCCGAACTATTGGAGGCAGCCGAAAGCGCTTGCGCGGTGTTGAGCGGTTTACAGGATGCGATTGTGGAACTGCTGCCACTGTCGCAAAAACTGTTGCCACGCGACATAAAGCAACTTGCCAATGTTGAGGCGCAGGCAAACCTCATGGCCTACATCTACCACCATTCACTGTTTGCATTTGCCGACAAGGTATATACCATACTTAATGCACAATGCACTGCACTGGCTGAGGCTCTGAATTCAGACCTTGAAGATGAAGAAAAAGAGGCTGCCGATAAATTGCAAAAGACATTGGAAGCTTTGAGCCGTATTCCGTTTAACAACCTGCTCGACCACGCTGCAACAGGCTTGGATAGTCTTGATATTCTCAAGGATTACTTGCAGGAAAGACTCGATTTCAATGTAATTCCTGTATTCGATGCCACAGGCAAGCTCCGTGGCCATTGGAGTTTTCGTGACATCACAGGCTCAATTGCAATTAATGGATTGGATGAGAGGCTGTTGAAAGACTTTATCAACGCACCGTTCCCCGGTGCTCCCACCATTGGCAAGGTTGTGGATGACGAGACATTGCAGCGTATATATTAACCACCTATTTTAATGAATATGAGCGACGCTGAAAAAAAGATTCTTGACCAAATCAAGAAACAGATGAAGGAACACGGACTGGTGTCCTACAAAGTTGGAGTTTTTGAGCGTTATATAGGTAAAATAAAGGTTACTCCAAAAGGATGGCAACGGTTGCTTGTGCCCATAAAGGGCTATTACTATGATGACTACGAGCTTCCCCAAATAATGCACCTTAAAGACGAGCTCTACTTTATAGTAAAGAAGGAATATCAAACCTATGACGTTCCATATAAAAAAGAGTTTTTCCGTTTTACCTGGGACGAACTGGCGGGTATGGTAGAAAGCACACCATGGAGCATCAGAACCTTCAATTATGGAGGTAAAGACCACGCCACTTGGAAAACAGGACTATTAAAAACCATTGAACGCAGTCTAAGCTTTTACGATGCACACGAAGAGCTAAAGGTAAAATTGAGTGAGAGCCAGCTCGAAATCCTGTGCAAGAGAATTGATGATGAAAAAAGTATTCCCGAAAAGCTGATTGACAAGATGTTAGGATATTAATCAACACACACTATGGATTACAAAAAAGTAGAACTTTTACAGAATATTTGGGGTGTGGCGAAAAACTGCATCAGTTCATTGTGGAGTTGGCGCCAGTGAAGAAGGAGAAGAAGTAACGATTAACGTTGAAGGATTAACGTTGACTAACACCCCGGAGCGCATGCTTCGGGGTGTGTCATTTCTTGATAGTAACAATATCAACGGGTGAAACGGATGATTCGCGTGTTGTTAATACAGTAATCCGAATGCCCAAAGGGGAATCTCGTTCAAGTGCCCATATTCGATGTCGTCTTTGACCACATAGGCATGCTCGACATCTTTGATTTGGTGTTGTCCCTTCTTCTTACCACCCACTTCGAAGGTATACTTGCCCACCTTGAAGTCCGACATGCTTGATGCTGTCACCTTATGCGTCACTCGTAGCCAAGCAAGAAATATCGTCTCTCTGATATTACCGATATTGGGTTCGTCATCGGAGAGCGCATAAGCCAGATTAGGATTGTTGAGATAGACTTTGTTGACCTTGCCCAATAATTTGTAACCCTCCACATCGTCGCGTAGGATATTGATAAGGTCGGCCTTGTCGAGCCACACCATAAGGTCTGATACGGCGTTGCGATGCATGTCAAGATCGCGGGCAATCTTCGAATAGTTGGGTTTGAACGGTACGCTCTGTGCTACGATGTAGAGCAGCGTCTTCAGCTTTTCGGATGTAGAGATGGAGAGCTCGGCAAACTTAGGGATATCTACTTCGAGGATGGCATTGATGGTTTTTGTTAAGCGTAGTTCATATCCCGGTTCCTTGAAGTAGGGATAGTAGCCCTGACGAAGATATTCCTTGAAGAGTGCCACAGGACGATAGTTTGTGTAGGGAAACTCTATCTTATTAGCCAATACTTGCTCTAAGGTGTGGATGGGGATATCAGCACCATAGTGGAGGGCTACATACTCCCTGAACGATAGGCCATGCATTTGGAATTCGAGCACCCTACGGCTGAGGTCATGACTACCCTTCTGTAGGTCGAGGATCGAAGAGCCTGTGTAGCGCACCTTCAAGTCAGGGTATTGGTCGTAGATGTTCTTTATCTCTTGTGACCAATTCTTGTATTTGTGTATCTCGTCGATATATAGTACACGGCCTCCATTCGTATAGAATATCTCGGCAAGCGTTACCAATGAATGGGTAGAAAACCAAAGGTCGTCAGCATATACGAAGAGTGTCGTATCAACATCTTCATAGAGTTTGATATGCTGTAATACCAGCGTTGTTTTTCCTACCCCTCTGGCACCCAAGATGGCAATCAAGCGGTCATCCCAAGGGATGGTACTATGTATGTTGCGGACATAACTGGTGTCTACATTTTTAAGGATATTTCGGTACCTTGCTACAAGCGTTCTCATGTCATAAATTCATTTGATGGTGCAAATATAACAAAACTGCCTTAAAAAAACAGCAGTTTGGGGTGAAAACTGCCTTAAAAAAACAGCAGTTTGGGGTGAAAACTGCCTTAAAAAAACAGCAGTTTTTATCAAAAAGAGGAGATGTGTAGCCTAATCTTTTGATTTACTGCTATTTTAATGATGAGAAAAACTGTTAAATCCCATGCCATCAGTTGACAAAGCAAAAAGTCACCCCATTTTTTGAATTTTTCTTCTAAAGTGACTATATTAGCGGTACGAAATGAAAAACTCATAAACATGCAAACTGAAAAACTCAAAATACTATGCCCAACATCTGTACTACCCATTATGTCATCGAGGGTGAAAAGAAGGAACTTGATGCACTGTATGAAACCATGACATCGCTTCAGGCAATGGAGCAGCCTTTAGTGGAGAACAGCTTTAGCCCGACATGGCTGGGCTGCTTGGTCAAGGCCTTGGGCGGGAATCCCGAAGAGGTGCTGTGCCGTGGCGAGTGGTTGGACCTCGAGCGTGCCGATGATACGCTACGCGTGACCTTCGAGACGGCCTGGACACCCTGCTACGAGGTGGCAGCGCTGATGAAGAGCACATACCCCTCGCTGCACATCTACTACAAGGCCGAGGAACCTGGTTGCGAGATCTATGTGAAGAACGATGCCGAGGGTAAGTACTTCCCCGAGACTGAGCAGGACGGACACCCCTACAGGCTGATGACCGAAGAAAGGGAGCAGCTGCAGGTGAAAATCATTAAGGGCCTGCAGACAGGCGAGACGGTGGTAACGGTAACGAGAGGGGAATAAAAAACAAACAATGAGTTTCAACGACTATTGGAAAGTCAAGGCTGCTAAGCGGCGCAAGGCATGGGCGGCGGTAGCCAAGCGCTTTGCCGATGAGCATGCGCAGATGGAGGAGATACGCAAGAAGGTGTATATCCCCTTGGACTATAACAATACATTCAGTTTTGATGGCTACAAGGAAGACCATCTCGTTGAGCAGAACCCTATAGTGAAGTGGGACCAGATGAAGTGCCACTTCACGGAGAATGGTCTGCGCGATGCCATGGCTACTGAAGGAGCCGACCTTGCCAACTTAACGATGCTGGTGAGCAGAGAGTCTATCGTGGGAGTGGAGGCGCCGTGCCCACTAAATCGATGGGAGGGATTTTATCTCCCCAACAAGGTATACGACTATGAACAGGTATATCATGCCTGGCTGAAGAGGGTCTACGCCATATGTACCGATGTGGAGACCGTGAGCCTCACCTACGGCGAGGTGACCATGACAATCAAGCGATACAGCAAGGAGGGCGCTCCTTTCGGCTACTACGAGCTGAACCCTTGCGAGCAGTTGACCAAGGCTGCGATGATGTTGCAGGAGACTGATTTCAACATGCTCAACGTGGCAACCCTACTGATGGAGATGGAGGCCATATGGAAGCTGCGCCAAGAGGAGCTCAACTACTATGCCAAGAAGTTGCGACTGCGCACGATGGAGGCGGCCGTGGCAACGGACGAAATAGAGTTTACCCTCTGGGACGACAAGAAACTGACCAAAAAGGTTGAGGAGTACATCACCAAGGGCTACACCATAAATGTTGTTATACTCCAACTGTTGCGTCCCTTTAAGACAGCCCTTAATAAATATTTCGATGCAGCAGTAGAGCGCTCACTGAGAGACGAGGTGCCGACATTAAGGAACTTTAATTATTATAGTTCCAATAGAGACAATTTCTTCGAACAAGAATTGCGTCCCCTCCTGGAGGCAGAACTGGATGGCGTAGAATTGGAAATCAAAGGAGAGATTGACAAGACGATAACCATCACCTATCAGGGCTGCCAATGCTGTTTGGAGTCATCGTCATCCTGGTCAGGCATCAGGTTGACTCCCCATGTAGGGTATGAGAAGTATACTATCACGCTTCCTTTGTCCACTCCGTTGAGCGCTATCGGAGGGTTTGTGAGACAGATGCCAACAATCAATCACCGTACCGACGAATATATTGTAAAGGCTTTGCATATTTACGACAAGCTGATGTGCCAACAGAATGAAGAATACCATGCTGTTGTGGAGCACCTCGGGGCATTGGCTACGAAGCATGCAGGAAAGCCTGTAGGCAAGTTGATGAAGTATCTGCGGTGGAGTAGTGCCGCGAGCCTATTGGACAAGAAGGGTAAATGGCTGTACATACCCACTATTGCGGTGACGGGCGACACCTCCTTCAGCTATACGGAAAGGAAGGTGAAAGATTTTGTGACTTCTACCTACAAAGACATATTCAAGGAGAAGTGGGTGGATGCCGAGTGCAGCAATGTATATAGCGCTGACCCTAAAACGACAGATGCCAATGAGTGGAACAAGGCAAATAACGAAAAACAGTTCTTCCAGCGAGAATGGTGGAGTTTGGGTGTGAGGTCTTTTGCAGGACTCGGATTCGATGATACTTTCCTTTCGGTGGAGTTTATTAATGAGAAATTATAATATAGATTCATATTAATGTTATTCTGAACGTAGTGAAGAATCTCACTCTCTTCTCAAGCGTCTCTTGTAAAGCCCTTGCGTAAGATCCTTCGTTTCACTCAGGACGACAAAAAAAAAGCAATTATGGCAATAGCAATCAATAGTAGTGAACTGATGACGCTGCTCGAGGTGACACCCTCGTGGCAGAATATCATGCTGACAGGCCGTCATGGTATAGGCAAGTCGCAAATTCTGACCAAGTATTTCGAGACTCAAGGAATGAGCCCCCAAAGACTTATACAACAATCTCATATTGACAACCAATAAAAACCTCGCGATGTAGAGGCAATCGTAATCCGGATTATGGCAAACTATACATTTACAACTTACTGGGTTGAAGGCACTAAGGAAACTATTCATCAACTTCATGATGCCATAGCCAATGCTGAAGGTTGGACCAGTAAAGCATTTGAAAATTTAGGAATTAACACCGAGGGGAAAGAAGAAGAGTACTCGGGGTGGTTCCGTGCTGAATGGCATAACCCTAAAGTGGAGGATAAGGACGATTATAGCGTGTTGCAATTTGAAGAGTGTTATCCTTGGGTACTCGGCACAATGATGCCGGACCTTTTTGAAGAAGAGCTCTTTGAAGGGAAACTCACCCACCTTTACTATTATGCCGAGGAACGTGATTCGGGGTTGTTTCAGACGAACGATGCGGAAGGGAAATATTTCCCCAACCGCCTTATCATCTCTATGCCTCCTGAAGACGAATACGATGAATGGGTATGGATTTATGCCAAGGATGAGGCTGACGCGGTGCGACAACTTCACGAAGAAAAATTGATACCTGAAGTATTGAATGATTTTGCCTCCATAAAGCAGTATGTTGATGAAAAATTTGGTGAGGATAGTTTCGAGGTAGCAAAAATCCAAGAGGTCTATCATCCTTTTGCAGACTTCATGTAGTAGATAAAAACTTTGCAAAAAGATATGTTCAACGAATACTGGAAAGCCAAGGCTGCCAAGCGCCGCAAGAAATGGGCTGCTAACGATAAGCGCTTTGCCGCCCAACATACACAGTTGGAGAAGATACGCAAGTATGTGTTTCTCCCCTTGGATTATGCCGTAAACTTTGATTTCCGCAATTACAAGGCATGGCACTTTGTAAAGGCGAACCCTATTGTCCAATGGAAACAGATGAATTTCAGTTTCTCGGAAAGTGGTTTACGCAAAGCATTGATTGCCGAAGGTGCCGATATAGACCATTTTGAAATAAAGATCAGTAGGAAAAACATCCATGGACTAGAGGCTCCACAACCTCAAAACAAATGGGAGCAATACACCTACAGTGATAATCTCAGACCCAACAGAAGTTATGATGACGAACGCGAGTATCATGCTTGGTTGCAACGGATGTATGAAATCTGCACAGAGATGGAAACCGTGTGTCTGACCTATCGGCAGGTGACGATGACCATTAAGCGTTACAGCATGGAGGGAGTGCCATTCGGTTATTATGAACTGAATCTTTGCAGTCAGTTGACCAAAGCGGCAATGTTGATGCAGGAAACGGATTTCAACACACTCAACGTGGCAACCCTCTTGATGGAGATGGAAGCCGAATGGGAGTTGCGCCAGGAGGAGATGAACTATTATGCCAAGCAACTGAGACTACGTAGCATGGAGGCTGCCGTGACGGATGACACCATTGACTTTACACTTTGGGACGACAAGAAACTGGAGGAGAAGATTCCTGAATATGTGGCCAAGGATTATTCGTTGGATAAAATTATAAATCAGGTGTTGCGCCCCTGGAAAGCGGCTGTCGAGAAATGCTTTGAAAGAGCAACGGAACGAGCGCTGAATGAGGAGGTGCAGAAGATGAAGGACTTTGACCCCTATAAGCATTATGGGAGGATTGACTTTGTGGAGCAGATACTTCGCCCCTATCTGGAAAGCGTTGGGTTGCACGATGTGAAACTGGATTCCTGCGATAGAATGATTACAGTGACCTATCAAGGCGGGCAATGCTGTTTGAGAAGTAGAAGTGATAGCAAAATTGTGTTCTATCCTAATACCCATCGAAAGGAAATCTTCATCATGTTGCCCTATACTACCCCCATAAGTGTGATAGGTGCATACCTGAAACAGATGCCGGCTCTCAATAACCGTGTGGATGATTGCCTGGTCAAGGTTATCAATCTTTATCACAGTCAGTTGCCCAAAAATGAGGAATATTCCAATGCGGTGCAGTACTTGAACATGTTGATTGCGGAACATGCAGGCAAACCGGTGGCACGCTTGCTTAAATATATGCGATGGAACATTGAACCATTGCTTTCAAGAAGTTCCAGTTTCAAATTATCAATCCCCTCAATTAAGGTGACAGGGGATACTTCCTTCAGCTATATTGAGAAGAATGTATATATGGGATGGAATACTCCCGCACAGGATGTGCTCCGCGAGCGATGGGTAGATGCCGAGGGCAGAACGGTCTATGCGGCAGACCCATCAACGTGGAAAGAGGAACATAAGGGGCTGCCTTTTATTGAGCAATGGAGTATGCCTCTAAAAGATTTCGTGGAGCATTACAGTCCTGTCTCTGCCACAATAATATCCTCTTCCGATTTTATTGAAGAAAAATTGTAAAATAACAATATAGCACTTATGGCAATAGCAATAAACAGTAAAGAGTTGGAGACCCTGTTGGAGGTGACTCCCTCATGGCAAAATATTATGCTGACTGGCCGTCACGGTATAGGCAAATCGCAAATCCTGACCAAGTATTTCGAGACCCAAGGGATGCCGGTGAAGACACTCTTCTTGGGTCAGATGAGCGACCCTGGCGACCTGCTGGGACTACCCACCAAGGATGAGGCTACGGGCAAGACCACCTTCATGCCGCCCTACTGGTTTCCCATCGATGGCAAGCCCATCGTGCTCTTCCTCGACGAGCTCAACCGTGCCCGCCCCGAGATATTGCAGACGGTAATGGACCTTGTGCTCAACCGCAAGCTTGCAGGTCGTCCTCTGCCCGAGGGAAGCCGCATCATCTCGGCCTGTAACGATGGCGACGAGTACCAGCTCACCGATCTCGATCCCGCATTGGTGTCGCGATTCAATATCTACACCTTCCGCCCCACAGTAGAGGATTGGTTGCTGTGGGCCGAGAAAGAAGGGCTGGACAAGCGCATCACACAGTTCATCAGTGCCAATCCCGAACTGCTTGACCGCAGCAGCGACACCAAGGAGGAGCAGGGACTGGAGAAAGATCCCGATCGCCGCGCCTGGGAGAAGGTGGCCCGACTGATGGAGCGCGTGCCCAATCCCATGCCCGTGCACCAGAAGATCGTGGCAGGCATCGTCGGCGTGCAGGCTGCTGCGCTGCTGTTCATCTCGTTCCGCAAGCAGGATGTGAGTCCCCTCGAACTGCTCACCGACTTCAAGTCCGTGAAGAAGCAGCTCGACAAGTACGAACTGCACCAGTTAACTCTACTCAGCGATGCGCTGGCACGCTTTTTCGAGACAGACAAGGTGGACACATTGGAGCGCACCGTGGTGGTCGACAACCTGAAGGCCTATCACGACTACCTGAACAAGGGCAACCGTGAGGCCTACGCGCACTTCGTGTCGCTCATCGATGGCACCAACTACAAGAAGATGCTCATCTTTATCAATAAGGAACTGCCCAAGACCTACAAGATGGTGGTGGAATTTATCGCTACACTATGACAGCCCGCGAGCGTATACAGAAAGAGGCCGAGCAGTGGTTTCTCACCGAGCCTGTGCTCTTCAGTGTCTATTGCAGTCATCGCCTGACTATGAATGCAAATATGCAGTGTCCGCTCCGCTCGGGCAAGGGACGAATCGAGTACAACCCTGTGCTCATCGATGCCTTGCGCGACATGGATCTGAGCGAACTGCTCCGTGTGGAGATGATACGCATCCTACTGCAGCACCCCTATGCCCGCCAGCCATTGGGCTGCCAGCCTGCAACGCTCAAGATGGCCAGCGATATGGTCATCGCACCAGCATACCGCTTGGTATGGACCAAACTGACCCGCCCCGAAGACTTCGGTCTGCCCACAGGGCAACACTACGAATGGTATGCCATGCGGCTTGGTGGTATGGCGCTGGGTATGCCGAGTGATACCTCAAGAGACAATCAGTCGGAGGATAATCAATCAGGGGAGGGAGGAGATTCCCAATCCTCTGGTGAAGAGCAGGACAGACAACAGACAACAGGCAGCGGACAGGGTGAAGAGCACGTTGAAGAGGAGCAAGACTCAAGCGATACACAAGGCGGAGTGTCGTACCTAGAACAAGGTTATGGAGATGAGCAAGGTGGTTCTTCCGGCATTGACAACGATAGCCACAAGGGCAATGATGAGGCCAGTGCCAGCAATAAACCCTCGTCGGAATATACCGACCTATGGGAGGAGGATCCCTTCCAGTCGCGTATGATTACCGATATCGTGCAGAGTTCATCGCAATGGGGCAGTCTGCCTGGCGATATGGTCGAACTCATCAAGAAGGCTGCCGAGGGTAAGATTGACTATCGGGGAGTGTTGCGCATGTTCCGCTCTAGCATCCTAACGCAGAAGCGCCGCCTAACCCGTATGCGCCCCAGCAGACGCTTCGGTTTCGAGCAGATGGGGAGCCGCTACGACTTCACCACACGCCTGCTCATCGCTATCGACACTAGTGGATCGGTAGGCTCGGAGGAACTGGGACGCTACTTCCGCATCATTACCAGCTTCTTCAAATATGGAATTCAGGAAATTGACGTGCTGATGTTTGACACCGTTGTACATGGAGATCCACTACCACTAACCGAGGCAAAGAAGGACACGCAGATGTTCAAGGTAAAGGGGCGTGGAGGAACGGATTTTCAACCACCGATAGACTATATGGTGGCACACCCGCAATATGACGGACTCATCATCCTTACCGATGGTGATGCCCCCAATCCTGCGGTACCAGCTCATCTTCGCACGAAATTGCTATGGGTTATTGATAATGAGATGTCATATAAGCATAGATATGAATCTTTGCGCAAGACAGGGCGAGTGTGCCTGCTGGAATTATAATCAAAAAAATGCTTGCCTCTTTGAATTTTTCTCCAGGTGTTACTATATTATACAAGTAACTTGCATGACGCCCTACTCGATTGTATCAAAGACATCAAGATAGAAATGGATGAGGACGTAGAGAAGGTACCTTGGCCATTTTGAAAATAATGAAAACGATATCAACCTAACTATATACAGACTAAGTCGTCAATGCAGATGGAGGTGACAATCATGTCGGAGTTACGTCTAATAATAATGACGAAATATTAAAACTTAAAATATCTTCAGACACTATGACATTAAGAATTAAAAGAATTCCAAAGCATTGTCTTATTATTGAAATGAAAGACGAGCAAGAGGTTTTGATACATAATCTGCCCGATAGCTGCACCGTCATTACCGACGAATTGTATGGGGGCAACAAAAAATTAGTATCAATTGAGGTTGTGTCACCCCATGTCAAGCAGATTCATATCAACGCCTTTGAGGGATGCACAGAATTAACAGAAGTAATATTGTCACCTTCGGTGAAATACATTGAGGCTAATGCTTTTGCTGGTTGCAACAAACTTGAAAAATTTATCGTTGACGAAAGTATTGACAGAGTGGACTATCGTTTTAACGCTGCTGTAAAAGTTACAGAACACAGGCCATTCAATAGTTTGATAGAGAACCTGAAAAATGGTATTCCTGTAGAGCTTCATGAAAAGGACGAAATGTCTTGGAGTGACTGGAATTGAATTTTATCCATTTTACTTATGAAACAACTGAAGATAACAAAAAGCAAAGCAAGAAAGCATATCCCCAGTATCAATGAATACTTGAAAAGCGAGGATTTTAATCTTGGCAAGTTTTCAAAAACGATTGCCGAAGCAGAACTATTGGTTGAGGAAAAGGAAGATTATATTATTGGCGCATTTCAAGATTTAGAGAGATCTCATGTATTAGCGATGAGTCATTTACATGGTAGGAACTATGCAGAATTGATAGCTGAATTGCGTGAAGAGGGTGAAGAAATCAATAAGATTCGCTGGTTAAACGCCCGCAGAGTTGTGTCAATGGTGCAAGAGTTTGAGAATTGCGGAAAATCTATGCAGCAATTGGTAATTGCCGGAATGCAGGGAGTAAAGAACGCCGCATTTGCATATAATTTCAATCCGAATATGAATTTCGGCAACTTTGCCACCTCCATCATACGCAGACACATAGAGTTATACATACAAAACGGTGACTCCATTTTTGCAGAACTTGACAAAGAATACGAGGAATTTCACTCTAAGGCCAATAATGCCTATTGTGAGTACTGCCAGAAAAACGGTCAACTATTTGACTTGGTCCGTTTCAACTCTAAAGGACATATAGAGAACCTGTTTGCAAACGCCAAGATAAACCGTTGCCGCAATGAGATTATAAAGGTGGCCAACTGTGTGGAGTGGAAAATGGTAGATACGGCTGTTCATCTTCCTGATGACTATGACGAACGCAACAAGTTCATACGCTCCAAGCCTTTTACCGTACAGGATGCTATATACAACGGAGAGTGCAAGGATTTTGTAAAGGTTGCAGGTTGCGAGTGGTTCATATGCTCTGTTCACGAGGAGGTGCGTATTCCTGTACTTGAACTCACCGACAGGAATTCAATGCGCAATGCTTTTGAATCTCTTATGGAGATTCTTGAGAACCTGATTGAAAGAAAAACAATGAGTTTCAGCGAATGGCGTGCCGAGATGGGAATATAATGCAAGTTAATTGTGCGTCGACATGGAAACTAAAGAATCTACTATAAAGGTGTGCGAAGATCTGCACTCTACCTCCATCTATGAAATGGATGTGTGGACTTTACCCACCGACAATGAGGACAGCGAGGAAGATTACATGTGGCAACTGGAGAACGTAGGACATATGGACTGTGGACTTCGACGCGGACTGACAGGACTGTTCCGAACAAAGGAACTGGCGCTGGAAGACCTTGATGAGGCCCTCGACAACCGCGATGGCAACCTAAATATATATTGCACTTTCATCCGTGAAAGAACTCTCAATCGCATGATGCTGCCAGGCGAATATTTGAAGGAGTGGACCTACAAATATTGTTATTTGCACGATGAGTCTATTGTGCGCAACTTCGCTGAGAAGGAGAACCCCTTCATGGGCCGTCCACAAGAGATGATCCACTTCAAGCGAGGTGATATTGTGATGATTCCCGACGACTATGCCGGTCACTGGGGGATCGTATGGGGAACACCAATGACACCGGAGCAATACGAGAAGATGAATGAACGCATCAACCAAGGGCATGACGGTGATACAATGGCAAGGATGTGGCGATTAGACTGGAGCGATGACAATTATACTATATTGATTAATGCCGATGGTGACCATGAGCACATCCTTGCCCATCATGTGCTGCCCCACGATGGTCGTATCCCCGACTTTGTACGTGATACACTCATGGAAGGGCTTCGCAAGGCGGAGGAGGGATAAGTTGATGGAGATGACCAAGTGAGAAAAAATATAACTGATTTTTGAATTTTTCTCCCAATGTTTCTATATTGACAACACGAAGTGTAATTAATAACCTCGTGATGTTATGAGAATACCTTTTAATAAATTATGTTCGATTACGAGAGACGAAAGGAAACACATATTGTTTCTTAACGACTTGTTCGTGGGGCGCCGGAATGTATTGCTGACACCCATCGTTGAAACTCTGAAGGATGAGTTTTATTGCATGAACTTTTCCATGTCAAAAGGGCCGCACGATGGTGTAAGACGGATCAGACATCTGTGCATGAGCGAAAACCTCAGACCCGACCTGATAGTGGCCCATGGCACAGCTGCAACCCTTGCTGCACAGATTAGTGGGATAGAGAAAGTGCTGATAAAGCCTTACTTCTGCACAAGCAATATGATCAGCAATATGTTGCCAGAGAAGCAATGTAAGGCGCGGATAGAGTTGCCCAATTTGGACCATCCCGAGTACCTCACCATTAGTCGGCAGATGGCAACAGAATACCACCAACTGGAGGAACGTGTCTATCAACGCGGCATTCACAATGCACATTCCTTGTTTTTCACCTCTGACACGGAATCGCCCATTTACAAAAATCACATTGAACACTTTGGCAATGCAGTTATCCTGCCAGCAGAAAACGATTTTTCACCTGAAGCTGTGAACAGCATTGTCACATTCATCAAGGAAATTTTATCTGTTGAGCAAAAAGAATTTATTTTCTCTGAGGAAGAATTAATCAAGCAGTCTCTGCTTGAAAAAATATCCGAAGATGACCTTGAGCGAATCACTAAGATTTTTACTATTATCAAACAGTATCAGACAGATAGTGAGGAAAGGCAAAATACGAAAAGCAGGAAATTTGTAATAACGAAAAGTGTCACGGGACGACGTGAACAGAATGACGAAGAATCAATATCATAATATAAAAGACATGAAAACATTTAACGTGATTGAATACTTAAAGAAAGAACCATTCGATATGGATGAGTTCTTAGTGATGATGGTAAGAGCAGAACTGCTCTCACGGGAAGAACAAAAGACATTGGTTATCAAAGCGCATCAAGGTGACGATGAGGCAATGAACCAGTTGCTGTGGGCAAATGCCCACTTTGTTATCAACTTGGCAAGTCAATATAAGGGGAAAGGGGCCAGTGTACAGGAACTGTTAAAGGTGGGTATGCTTGCACTACAGAATGCCGTAGTGGAATATGATATACATTCGGAGGACCCGCTCATCAAGTTTGCCGTGCCACAGATGCGGGATGCAATGGATAAACTATAAAGATATAAAGATGAATACGCAGATTGACAACAAACTCTATCAGTTGAATAAGAAAACACGGAACATCATTGACATCTTTTATGTGTATGGCGATGATGACTTTGTTGGTGATGAGTTGTTCAACATTGAGGTGACAGTGGCAAATGCTTCACCCAAATTCAAAAGACAATGGGATTATTTCAACAAGTATATCAACCGATACAATAAAAGGCATCATACCGACTACACGGTTAAATGGGTGCTGGAGGATGACTTCTTTGATGATAGTGACCAAGAAGACTTGTAACAAGGATAAGGAAATGTTAAGATATTGTCATCATTTAAACAGATGACACAAACACCACCTTATATATGCAAAGGATGGAAGAGCAGAAATGCCACCATCCTTTTTCATTACATTCTTGTAGTTATAAACAACAAATGCTAACTTTGCCTTGTTTAACAACATAGAAAACAACCGCAATTTATGGAATACGTTTGGATTACTTTAGCTATCGTGTGCGCTGTTGTGGGACTGGTGGGAGCAATAGTTCCGATGCTACCTGGTCCTCCAGTCAGTTACGTTACGCTATGGATGATGTGGCTGTACGACAAGGGAAGCGTGTCGTCTACGAGTCTGTGGGTGATGGGCATACTGATGGTGGTGGTGAGCGTGATTGACTATATAGCCCCGATATGGATGACAAAGCTTGGGGGCGGTTCGAAACTGAGTATGCACGGTGCCACAATCGGTCTGATCATAGGTTTGTTCTGCGGTCCGTGGGGACTGATTCTCGGACCGTTCATCGGAGCGTTAGTAGGCGAACTCCTGACGAAGAAACCGTTTGGGCAGGCACTCAAGGTAGCTTCGCTGTCGTTCGTGGCTTTCATCCTGACCACTGGAATGAAGTTCTTCTACGGCATCGCCGTCATCGTGATGATGGTAATGGCATTATGGAATTGAGGTGCAAATTACGATTATAATCCTTATCCCTTTAGTTGTTCCATTCAAACATGTATGCAAGCATATGTTTGAATAAGTCCTCAATCCCCCCTATAAAGAGCTGTCGAATTCTTCAGCCTTTGTTACTTCTTCCCTTTGTTAATGATATATATGCCGAGAGTTGCAAGAACTGCCGCAACGACATACTTCCAGTAGAAAGGTTCACTGAGGCAGAGGCATGAGGTGAGTGCGCCCACTGCAGGGATAAGCGAATTGAAGATTGCCACCTTACCCACGGGGTTGCAACTGAGAAGTTTGTTGTAGAGCGCAAAACCGAGGGTGGAGATACATATAAGAAGCGACAAAATAGCGAGTCCCGACAGGTTAACTACAGGCAATGCACCACCTGTAACGAGTCCGGCAGCCACAAGCATGACGCCGCCAATAGCAAGACTATATCCTGTGCCCACGAATACATCTACTCGGCGACCCAGTCCGCGAGTCATAAGCCCTGCCACTGCCGAGCAAAGCGCATTAAGAATTATCATACCGTCGCCCAAGAACGTGAACTGCCCACTGCTGCCTCCCCCGACGTTGAGGGCAAGCACTCCGGCAAAACCCACGATACAACCCACTATCTTATTGGTTGTCAAACGGTCGCTCTTGAAGAACACGCAGGCAAGAAGCACCAGCAAGAAGACGCTCAAGGAATTGAGGATTGCTGCCCGCGCTCCTTCACTATGGGACAGTCCTATGTAGAAGAATGCGTAATGGAGCGAGGTGTTCATCAGGGAGAACAAAAGTATGTAGCCCCAGCCCGCAGTGTTGCAAACCTTAAAACTTCGGCGTGTGGCTGCAGCTATGGCAAGGATAATAAATCCTGAAATGGCAAAGCGGATACCAGCGAAGAGCATCTTGCTACCTGTCATCTCCTGTGTGATGGCAAACTCTCCAAAACCGAGTTTGATAAGCGGATAAGCCCATCCCCACGCTATTGCCGCCGTGAGGGCAAAGACCACGACCCATACGGGACGCTGGAATATGCTTGTTTTTTGTTCTGTCATATCTGTCATGCGTCTTTTTCAGTTGCAAAGTT
>Ga0233378_1000084_pt1 | contig 32563 bp, 30 predicted proteins | sample ElkDunMinimDraft_7_FD_180690 | JGI IMG/M metagenome (GOLD analysis project Ga0233378, IMG submission 180690) | Fecal eukaryotic communites from dung pellets of Tule Elk in California, USA - Elk Dung E4 | ecosystem: Host-associated > Mammals > Digestive system > Large intestine > Fecal | place... | reverse complement strand
GTGACATTTTCTGAAGGTCTGGAACAACTGGGGCAAGGTGTGTTCTATAGTTGTCCTTCATTGAAGGAAGTGGTGTTGCCCAACACTTTGAAGAGTATAGGTTCAGGCGCTTTCAGGGAGTGTGATAGTTTGACTACTGTAACTCTCGGAGCAAGCACTGACAGTATTGCATCGTATGCGTTTGGTGGAACGAGTCTGACGGACTTGTATTGCTACGCACAGACATTGCCGGAAACTCACAGCGAAATCTTCGTTAACGGAGCAAGTGGCGATTATTCCACTTTGGAACGTGCCACCCTCCATGTGCCAGAAGAAGCGTTGGAAACATATAAGTCCACTGCTCCATGGAACGAGTTTGGCAATATCGTTGCAATCGCTAAATATGCGGAAGACGTGGAGATAGGCAACCTTACCTACAATATCAACACAGACAGCCTGACAGCTGAGGTTTCTGGGTATGTAACAGAACCTACAGGTGAACTGGTTATCCCTGAATCTGTAATGTACGAAGGTGCGGTATGTAAGGTTACAGCGATAGGATCAGATGCTTTCAATCGTTGTTCTGGCATTACCTCCGTGGTAATCCCTAACAGTGTTGCCACGATAGGGAAACAAGCGTTCGTTTGGTGTACAGGATTGTCATCCTTGTCTATTCCCAATAGTGTCACTACGATAGAGTATGGCGCATTTGATGGATGCAATGGTTTGACTTCATTGACTATCCCTAACGGCGTTACGACTATCGGATCATACGCTTTCGCCAAATGCTCAGGCTTGACATCCGTGGTTATTCCGGAAAGTGTAGACTCCATGGGCATAGGTGTTTTCTCCAGTTGCTCAGGATTGGAGACTATAAGCGTAGACAACAATAACCCGAAATACGATTCACGAAATGACTGTAATGTCATTGTTGAGACTTCAACAAACACTCTTATCGCTGGCTCCAAGTCAACCGTCATCCCCAACGATGTGGAGGCAATAGGAAATGACGCATTCCAAGGTTGTGTAAATCTGACTACTATAGAAATACCTGAAAGCGTTAGGGAAATAAGAGATTTCGCATTTGAGAATTGCTCCGGTCTGACATCTTTGGAACTCCCAGGCGGATTGACTGTTATAGGCAAAAAAGCGTTTCATGAATGTGGAAACTTGGTTTCTGTATCCATTCCAGGCAGTGTGGATTCCGTTGAGTTAGACGCCTTTGCTAATTGCTCAGAACTGAATACGGTGACTATTGCCGAAGGAGTGAAGCATTTACATCAAGGCGCATTTTACGGCTGTTCGTCATTGAAGGGGGTTGTTTTGCCAAATTCACTTAAAAACATTGGAGAAGGAGCTTTCAGAGATTGTACAAGCCTGACTACAGTAACTCTCGGAGAAAGTACTGACAGTATTGCAAGATGGGCATTTGGCGGAACAAGTCTGACGGACTTGTATTGCTACGCACAGGCGTTGCCGGAAACTCACAGCGAAATTTTCCTTCATAACACAGGCTACGTCTCTGATTTGTCCAGTGCCACACTTCATGTTCCAGAGGAAGCGTTGGAGGCATACAAGTCTACCGCTCCGTGGAGCGAGTTCGGCAATATCGTAGCGATCACTAAATATGCGGAAAACGTGGAGGTGGGCAATCTCACTTACAATATCAACACCGACAGCCTGACAGCTGAGGTTACAGGATATGTAACAGAACCTACAGGCGATTTGGTTATCCCTGAGTCTGTAATGTATGAGGGTGCGGTATGCAAGGTTACAGCCATCTGTGCATCTGCCTTTGAAGGTTGTTCTGAAATTACGTCCGTGACAATTCCAAGAACGGTTACCCGTATGGATGACGCCGCATTTAAGGAGTGCACAGGTCTGACAGCCGTTCATATAAGCGACTTGGCGGCTTGGTGTAACGTGGACATAGCTAATCAATATGCTCATCCTCTTAACTATGCAAACCACTTGTTCCTCAATGGGGAGGAGGTTGTGGACCTTGTTATACCCGATGGAGTTTCCCTTGTAAGAGGCGGAGTTTTCGTTAGATGCTATGGTTTAAGGAGTGTAACTATTCCAGAAAGCGTTAAAACCATTGAGAACAATGCATTTTCAAATTGTGTAGGTTTGACATCTATAAAACTCCTTGACGGTGTTGTCAATATAGGGGAGAGGGCTTTCGAAAACTGTTCAAATCTGACTTCCGTAACCATCCCAAACAGTGTGTCTGTCATAGGAATTGGTGCATTCTCTGGCTGTACGGGGCTGACATCTGTGGTTATCCCTAACAGTGTGGAGTATATAGCATCGGGCACATTTGGATATTGTACAGGACTGACATCAGTAACCATTCCAAACAGTGTGACTGCTATAGGTCTTGATGCATTCTCTAATTGTACAGGACTGACATCTGTAGTTATCCCTAACAGTGTGGAGTATATAGAACTAGGCGCATTCCGTTATTCAGGTTTGGAGTCTGTAACTATTTCTGGCAGTGTGAAGACCATTGGAATCGACGCCTTTGCGTATTGCTACAACTTGAAGTCTGTGACATTTGCAGAAGGTTTGGAACATCTGAATCAAGGAGCGTTTTATAATTGTTCTTCATTGAAGGAAGTGGCATTGCCTAACTCCCTTAAGAGCATTGGTTCGGGTGTTTTCAGGGACTGTACGAGTCTGACCACCGTGACCCTCGGAGCAAGCACAGATAGTATTGCTTCATGGGCATTTGGGGGAACAAGTCTGACAAACCTGTATTGCTACGCACAGGCATTGCCGGAGACTCACAGTGAAATTTTCGTCAATGGAGATGGTGGTGCATATGGTGACGGTTTGGCCTTGGATTTGTCGGGCGCTACCCTCCATGTTCCTGAAGAAGCATTGGCTGAATACTCATCTACCGCTCCTTGGAGCGAGTTTGGCAATATCGTTGCGATGAGAAGTCCTGTGACAGTGACTATAGGTTCTACCGGAGCTACGACTTTCTGTTCTGAGTATGACCTTGACTTCTCAGACGTAGAAGGTATCAAAGCATATGTGGCTACCGGATACAACTCCACAACTGGAGCCATCACCATGATGCGAGTGACGGAGGTGAAAGCCGGAACAGGTCTATATATCAGAGGGGAGGCTGGCGTATATGATGTGCCTAAAGCGAAAGATGTTACGTTCAACTCGCTCAACATGTTGGTGGGAGTGACAGCAGCGGTCAGTGTTGCACCTACTAATGGTGAATATACTAACTACGTGTACACCAAACCGTCTGGCAAGCCTGCCGCCTTCTATAAGTTGACGTCGGCTCGAAATGTGCCTGCTGGCAAATCATACTTGCAAATACCGACATTATGGCTGTCTGTTGCTTCAGAGGCCAGGATTATGCTTGATTTTGATGACTGGGATGCTACTGGCATTGACGATGTGGAAGATACAAGTGTTCCTGGCGAGCAGATAATTTATGATCTGCAAGGACGACGCGTAACAAACCCAACAAAGGGTATATACATCGTCAATGGCAAAAAGGTGCTTTACAGGTAAGTGATTTGGTAATGTTTGAAAAAAGAATCGAAATGGAAAAGAAAAGAAATGAAAATTATTCGGCCCCGTCTATGGGCGTTATTGAGATTGAAGGTGAATCTTTGTTGGATGTTTCACTGAATGAGGGTGAAGAAGGTGGAAGCACCGGTGGTGATGATGATGGCACAGGTGAAATACTTGGCAAGGACCGTTATGATGGTTTTTACGAGTGGTAAGAGTCATTAGTTAATCCAAATAGAGAAGGTCAAGGACGAAAGTCTTTGGCCTTCCTTTATGGATCGTAGGCACGTTCGTGTGGGACGTAATACTTTTTCATGGTTTATAATTTCTGCTCACATTGTTTGCAAAACTCAAAAAATGTGTATTTTTGCATGTGTGAAAACGTTTAAGCGACATATATTCAGGTGTGCCAGATACCAAAATAAATCCGCAGGGCAGCGGTAAAAAGGAAAATTATGAAGAAATATTTAGCAGAAATGCTTGGCACTATGGTGCTTGTTCTTATGGGTTGTGGCGTGGCTGTAAGTCTTGGCTGCACATCAAACGATCCGGCTTTGGCGTCAACTGTTGTTGGAACTTCTTTGGCGTTCGGTTTGGCTGTTGTAGCTATGGCTTATACAATCGGCGGTACAAGCGGTTGCCATATTAACCCTGCAATCACACTCGGATGTCTCCTTACAGGACGCATCAGCGGTAAGGATGCTGTTATGTACATGGTGTTCCAGGTGATAGGAGCAATCCTTGGTTCGGCAATCCTTTACGCTCTCACTACTGCTAGTGGTACAGAGGTGGTTGGCACTGGCGCAAATGCTTGTCAGCCAGGTGTTTCGGTCGTAGGTGGACTCGTTGCTGAAATCGTATTTACAGCAATCTTCGTGTTCGTGGTTCTCGGTACAACTCACGCAACAAAGGGCGCTGGCAATTTTGCTGGTCTTGCTATCGGTCTTTCACTTGTGCTTGTTCATCTCGTGTGCATTCGTTACACTGGCACATCGGTGAACCCAGCTCGATCAATCGGTCCTGCTCTCTTCCAGTGCGGTGATGCTCTGTCACAGCTTTGGATCTTCATCGTAGGCCCATTCGTAGGTGCTGCTATCGCTGCAGGAATGTGGAAGATGATTGAGGAGAAGTAAGAACGTCTGTTACTCGAAAAGGTGTAAGTGTGATTGTCGCATGCGGCAGTCACATTTTTTTATGTGATAATTTTGCAAAAAGTGTCCTGTTACTTGCTTTAGCTAGTCCTTTTTTTTATCTTTGCATGTTAACATGTATGATTCTGACTAATCGGGAAGGCTTGTATGGATGCAATTAGTTTGGAATGCATGAAGACTATTGTCTTCTTTTGCGCAGACATAGAATAGTCTGAGGGTTTATGAAGCTGGATAGCACGGATTCTCGTTCTATAGCCGGGGGCAAATTTGATAACGGGCAGACACAACCGTCTGTACCGGAAGGAAGAGAGTGCTCTGTGGCAAGCGACTGGTGCTACATGGTAGTTCATTATTCAAGGGTGGAACATGTAGCAGAGGTCTTAGAACAGAGGTTCCGGACTTTTGTCCATAAGACCGTCACTTACGTAAAGCATGACGGCAAGGTAGTAAAACAGGAAAAGCCCTCGGTGAGCGGGCTTGTCTTTGTTCAAGGCCCCCCAGGTGGTATTAAAGCGTATTTGAAGGAAAAACTGCCCAATAATGTCCTTTCCAACGACTGCAGCACTAAGCGTACGGCGGTCATCCGCGACAGCGAAATGCAGTTGTTTATGCGTACGATGGAAGTGGAGCCTACCCGCATACGCTTCATGGAAAACCCCTACGAGTATTACGGCAAATTCTACCCGCAGGTTCAGATGACCTCAGGTCCTTTTGCCGGAAAGGAAGGATTTATTATCCGCATTCACCGCGACCGTCATTTCGTTATGCAGTTCGGAAACATGACCATCGCTGTTTCTGGAATCCACAAAGAAAGTTTTATCAATTCGCCTCAAAAACAGATGGATATCGCTAAACTTGAAAATTCAGATGCGCTTCTTGACGCTTTAAACGGATAATATCCCTCACCCCTCACCCCTCACCACTAAACGCTAATCTCTCACCCCTTACCGCTTAACGCTAAACACTTAACCCTCACCCCTAAACACTAAACACTAACCATTACGATATGAAAATAGCAGTAGCAGGAACAGGCTATGTAGGCCTCAGCATTGCAACATTGCTTTCGCAGCACAACGAAGTAGTTGCTGTTGACATCATCACTGAGAAGGTAGATATGATAAATAATCGGAAGTCGCCCATTCAGGATGACTATATCGAGAAGTACCTTGCAGAGAAGGACTTGAATCTGCGTGCAACTCTTGATGCAGAAGAAGCATACAAGAATGCGGAATTTGTCGTTATTGCCGCTCCGACCAATTATGACAGCAAAATGAATTTTTTTGACACCGGAGCTGTTGAAGCAGTAATAAGACTCGTCATGAAGTACAACCCTGATGCTATCATGGTTATCAAGTCGACCATACCGGTAGGTTATACAGAGAGTGTGCGCAAGAAGATGGGCAGCGACAACATAATCTTCTCGCCTGAGTTTTTGCGAGAGAGCAAGGCTCTTTACGACAACCTCTATCCAAGCCGCATCATTGTGGGTCGCCCCGAGGGAGACGACCGGCTTGACAAAGCTGCACGAACTTTTGCGGCGCTTCTGCAGGAAGGAGCGATAAAGCAGGATGTTGATACCCTTTTTATGGGACTAACCGAGGCCGAGGCCGTGAAACTCTTTGCCAATACATATCTGGCCCTGAGAGTTAGCTATTTCAACGAACTCGACACATACGCCGAGATGAAGGGGCTTGACACACAGGCTATCATAAGCGGCGTGTGTCTTGATCCGCGTATCGGTGAGCATTACAATAACCCTTCGTTCGGATACGGAGGCTACTGCTTGCCAAAAGATACCAAACAGCTCCTCGCCAACTATCAGGACGTCCCTCAGAATATGATGTCCGCAATAGTTGAAAGCAATCGTACCCGCAAGGACTTCATTGCCGACAGAGTACTGAATGTAGCAGGATATTATGACTACTACAACCGTGGCGACTATAATCCGAGAGAAGAGAAACAGTGCGTCATCGGAGTCTATCGCCTCACAATGAAATCCAATAGTGACAACTTCCGTCAGTCGTCCATACAGGGTGTCATGAAGCGCATCAAGGCTAAAGGCGCCACAGTCATAGTTTACGAACCGACACTTAAAGACGGCGACACCTTCTTTGGAAGCAAAGTCGTAAATGACCTCGACAGGTTCAAGGCTGAATGCGACGCCATCATCGCCAACCGCTACGATGCCTGTCTTGATGATGTGAAGGATAAAGTTTATACACGAGACATTTTCAAGAGAGACTGAGCTTCAGACGATAACGAGAACGATGACGGGAACTAATCTGAAAGACAAATCATCTTCGCGTAACTTCCGTAGTTACAAGGTCTGGCAAGATGCTGTAGATTTTGCAACGGATGTCTATAAGATCACAGATTTGCTACCATGGTTTGAGAAGAAGAGTCTTTGCGATCAGTTACGCCGCGCAGTCGTCTCCATCTGTAGTAATATAGCGGAAGGAGCAGGGCGTTCTGCAGATGCCGAATTTGCTCATTTCTTAGACATTTCGTTAGGCTCGTCAAACGAAGTAGAAACACAATTATTAATATCAAAAAATATAGGTTATATAACGCTGGAGAATTACGATGAATTGATAGGAAAACTTTATGCAATCCAGAAACAACTGGTAGGATTGATAAAAACAATCCGGGGAAACTGACTTTGTTATCGTTCCCGTTATTGTTCAATGCAAATCATTCCAGTTATCGTTTGTTGCAAACAGTTCCCGTTATCGTTTTCGTTCCCGTTTTAATTTATTAAATCTTATGCGAGTAATTATTTTAGATGATTATAGTTTGATGTCCCGTTGGGCTGCAAACTATGTAGTAGAGAAAATCAATCAGAAGAAGCCGACTGCTGAAAACCCTTTCGTGTTGGGATGTCCAACAGGCTCGTCACCGCTTGGCATGTACAAAGAACTCATTCGTCATTACAAGGAAGGCGATGTGTCGTTTGAGAATGTAGTGACATTTAATATGGATGAATATGTAGGTTTACCGAAAGAACATAGGGAAAGCTATTACTCTTTCATGTGGTCAAATTTCTTCAGTCATATAGACATAAAGAAAGAGAACGTTCATATCCTTAATGGTAATGCTCCTGACTTAGTTGAAGAGTGCGAAAACTACGAACGTCAAATCGAGTCTTACGGAGGTATAGACCTCTTCCTCGGAGGCATCGGCCCAGACGGACATATCGCATTCAACGAACCAGGATCATCGTTGACCTCAAAGACACGAATCAAGACACTCAATACCGATACGATCATCGCCAACAGCCGTTTCTTCGATAACGACATAAACCAGGTGCCAAAGCAGGCGCTCACCGTAGGGGTAGGCACAGTCATGTCTGCCCGCGAAGTGCTCGTTCTTTGCAACGGTCACAGCAAGGCACGTGCCCTCAAGCACGCCATCGAGGAAAGCATCAACCACATGTGGACAGTCAGTGCCATCCAGATGCATCCACATGGCATCATCGTCTGCGACGAACCAGCCTGTGCCGAAATCAAAGTCGGTACTTACAAGTACTTCAAGGACAAGGAGAAACTTGAAGGACTCGTCGACAGATATTTGTAATGCTAACTTTAACATTTAGGAAAACAGGTTTAGAGTTTAGAGTTGAGGGTTGAGCGTTTAGTGTTTAGTGTTTAGTGATTATGGATAAAGATAATGGGGTGATGTTCAGTTTTGAGCGTTTAGACGCTTATATAGAGGCACGTAAACTTGTAAAAGAAATTTACTTACTTCTTTATGCGTTCCCAAAGATTGAAACATATGCACTATGTGACCAAATACGTCGTTCCGCAATATCCATAACAAGCAACATCGCAGAAGGCAGTGGAAGGTCATCCATAAAAGAAAAGATACATTTCTTGGAAATATCATACGCTTCAATGCTTGAGAGCTACAGCCAACTGCAGATAGCGTTAGACTTGGGCTACATAACGTCAGAAGAATTCGAAAAGCTGCTGCCATTGTACAATAAGGTTGCAAGTTTACTCTCCGGACTACGTCGGTCATATGAGAAATCCCTACTCCCTCACCGCTAACCTCTCAACCCTAACCCCTAACTGATAAACGTTATAGTTTTCGTTCCCGTTCCGAACGTAGTGAGGATATATGTACAAAAAGTCAAAGACCGAGTAACGTTTGTGTATTTATTTTCGTTTTTTGAATAGTAAATTTTAGAAAGAAAGGCGGGAATTTTACTTCCCGCCTCACCAAAGTATAATTAAGTATCAATAGGGAAGTTTAAAAAAGCTGTTTATAATTATTATTTAGATTATATTAATGTTTCGCTAGTTCTTTTTTGAACTGCGATGCAAAGATACAAATACAAAAGTCCTTTTCCCAAATATTACATTTATTATAAATATATGTGTGCAGAATAAAAAAATACTCTGCACAAAAATTGAAGAGCAAAAAAATGAAGATGAATTTATCTGCAAAGTAAATGTTAAACAAAAGGTACGCTCAATAACTGAGATTTATTAAAATAGGCATTAACTTCGACAGCGAAACCAAGAAGATAGATGATTGGAAGATAAAATAATTGTTAATGGCATAGAGCGAATAAACTCATTTGGTTAGAATTAGAATTAAAAGAAAGAATAAATCAGATTTATGGATTTTAAGAGTCTTAGTTTACGCACTTATGTAAGAGGTATATATCATTTACTTTTTAGGCCTTCTAATAGTTTTGCGCAAGAAGAAAGAAAAATAAAACGATTATATTATTCGCCACAATCTCCCCTAAAGGGGATTTCCAATACTACAATTATTTTAATGATTGATGGTAGAAGTGTGCATGGAGGATTAACTGATAGAATACGTGCCATAACAACCATATATCAATATTGCAAATCGAGAGAAATTACATATAAACTTAATCATAGTTATCCTTTTAATTTAACAAAGATTTTAGAGCCTACTATTGATTCAAATTGGGAAATAACCCCAGATAAAATAAGTTATAATACTGAAGAAGTTGCAATTGGTGTAATCAACGACTATCAACTTCCTTTAAGGTTTCATAAGCCCTATCTTGACTTCTTAACAAGAAAGCATAGAGGAAAACAAATACATTTATACACAAATACATATTTTAATGACCATCTATTTTCAGTAACATTCAAAGAAATGTTCACTCCCTCATCAAAATTACAAAACGCTATTGAAAATAATATTCAAGATATTGGTCACAATTATATTGCTATTACACTACGTTTTCAACAATTATTAGGAGATTTTTACGAGAAAGGGTATAAAATATTATCACCTAATGAGCAAGCTAAACTCATTGATAAATGTACGGATAAAATCAAATCTATACATAATGAAATACATCCTGATTATACAATTCTTGTAACCTCTGATAGCGTAAAATTTTTAAATCACATATCATCTCATTGTAGTTTCGTGCGCATAATAAAAGGAACTGTCGTTCATATGGACCACACACCGAATGCTCCTATAGACGTTTATATGAAATCATATATAGATCTGTATCTTCTTTCAAAAGCAAAACAGGTCTATTTATTGCAAACAGACGATATGTATAAAAGTGGATTCCCCAAAAGAGCAAGTATGCTTGGAAATATACCATTTAACGAAATAAAATTCTAATTAATGAACCATCCATTAGTGTCTGTTGTAGTTCCAATATATGGAGTTGAACAATATATAGAAAAATGTGCAAAAAGTTTACTTAATCAAACTTATGAGAACATTCAATATGTTTTTGTAAATGATTGCACAAAAGATAATTCTATTGACATTTTAAAATCTGAAATTGATAATCACCCTTTGCGAAAACCTTATGTTAAAATCATAAATAATAAAACCAATCAAGGACTGGGTATTTCAAGGCATATTGGTATAAACAACAGCGACGGCGAATATATTATATTTATAGACTCAGACGATTGGATTGAATTAGAAATGGTAGAAAAAATGGTCACTTCAATAGTTGAGACCAAATCTGATATAGTTGCCACAAATTTCTATAAAAACTCAGATAAAGTAATCAAATATAATAAAATTGGATATTCTACAACGCATGAATATATATGCAATATGTTTTTGCTGAAAGTAAGTGCGACTCTTTGGAATAAGATATATAAAAAAAACTTATTTGAAAACATTAGATATCCAAAGGATAATATGCATGAAGACTTGTACATCAATCTTCAGCTCTTCAAAAAAACTGGAAAAGTTTATCATATAGAAGAAAGTCTATATCATTATAGAGAAAATCCTAATTCTATAACACATAATTATCCACTACAACAATCCATCAATAATCTTTTGAATATTAAAAAGTACATAGAGAGCGAATGTTATTATGATTTATATCCTGCCTATTATTCCTTCTTGAACTATGTAAAGAGTTTCGCTCTTAAAAAAGTTCGTCCGTTAGATTTCAAGCAAATAGATGAATTATTCTCCATTGATAAGAAGGCGGAAAAATACATATTTCAAAAAACTCAATTTAATAATATTCAAACGCAAATTCTTTTATTTATGTTTACACTTTGTTATAAGTGTATAAAAGGAATAAGTCACTGGGGTAAACATGCATAAACAAGTCATTATCTAACCCTTTATTCAAATTTTTATATGAGTTTTACATCTATAACGTTTTTAATCTTTTTCGTCCTTATCTTTTTCTTATACTATTTCTTAGGGAAGTCCAAGAACATACAAAATACAATTCTTCTAATCGCTAGTTATTTCTTTTATGGATATGCGGATTGGAGGTTGTTACCTTTGCTTTTAATTTCTACCTTGATATTTTATGTGGTAGGTTTAGGTGTTGAAAAACAAAAATCCATTTCTATCAAAAAGACATTTACGGGCATTGCTGTTTTTTTAGGGGTTGGTTTACTATTATATTTTAAATATGCCAACTTCTTTTTACAATCATTCGCAACATTATTTTCAACTTTTGGACTTAAAACTAATTGGGAAACATTTAGTATTGTTATGCCTCTTGGCATTAGTTTTTTTACTTTCAAATTAATCAGTTATATTGTAGACATACAAAAAGGATATATAAAACCAGAAACTAACTTTATCTCATTTGCAACATACATCTCATTTTTCCCGACAATTCTTTCTGGCCCTATAGATCGTTCCTGTAATTTTCTTCCTCAATTGAACAAGAAAAGGATTTTTAATTATACTCTTGCTGTAGATGGGTGCAGACAAATTCTTTGGGGTCTATTTAAAAAAATGGTAGTTGCTGATGGCCTCTCTATCTTTATTAATAGAGATATAGAACATAGTAATGGCAGTACACTATTGTTAGTCGCTATCTTTTATAGTATTCAAATTTATGCAGACTTTTCAGGTTATAGTGATATTGCTATTGGTATTGGAAAAATTTTGGGGATTAAGATTACCCCTAATTTCCGCTACCCATATTTCTCGCAAAGCGTAAACGGATTTTGGCGTCGCTGGCACATAAGTTTACTTACCTGGTTCCGATACTATTTATATTTTCCTCTTGGAGGAAGTCATTGTTCTAAAGTTAAATGTATTCGAAACACATTTATAGTATTTTTAGTTAGTGGGCTATGGCATGGTGCCAATTGGAATTTCATTCTTTGGGGAGTCCTTCATGCTCTATTTTTTCTACCGAGTTTAATTTTAGAGAATAAACCTCAAATTGTACCTTTTGATAAAAAACAACCAATTACTTTACGAGGGTATATTAAAATGTTTGGTCTTTTCGTTGTTATAACATTTACTTGGATTGTATTTCGTATGAATTCTATTCAAGATTTATTGCTTTATCTTAGTAAAATTTTCAGTCCATCACTCTTTAGATTGCCTGAAGATGTTATATGGGCACTTCCATCATTAATAGCAGGATTTTTCATGTTTTTATTCGAATGGAATAAGCGTAACATTGAATACCCGATGGCTATAATGTCAAAGAATAGAATGATTCGCTGGAGTTTGTATCTGATTTTGGTTGCTAGTATTATTTTCTATCAAGGCAAACAAACTGAATTTATTTATTTCAACTTTTAACATAACGTAATGAGAAAGTTCATATTTAAAATCTTTATTTTCTTCATCACTTCATACGTTTTCATATACTGCCTAGGAGCTATTTTCTCATTTCTTATTAATAAATCAGGGAAAAATTTTCTGAATAATGCAGACTATAAAGTGACCGAAGCAATTATTAAAAGCCGACAACATAAGAAAACAAAAAAACTCATTATTGGTGATAGTGTAGGTGCAAGTTTATATAGCAATGATAATAATGAAAATGTCATATCGCTTGCTACAACTGTCGCTCTTACAACTGTCGGCCAATATTGCCTAATGGCCAATTTTATAGAAAACAACCGAAATAATCCGCCAGAAGAAGTTATTCTTATCTACAATCCAATTTGTTGGAATAACACCTTAGAAGGTCCATTAGCTTATAGTTGTTTTGCTAAAAATTTTTATAACGATGAGTTTATGTCTTATTTAGACGAAAAAGAAATAACATATATAAGCAAATGGCCTTATGCCAAATTGCTTAATCAGAAATGGTTTGCCCTGTCTCCTGTATCTTATTCAGCAATTGAAAATTTACCGAAAGGAGAATACATTTCTCCACAACAATACCGCTACCTAAAAAAAATGATTTCTTTATGCTTGGATAAGAATATTAAATTCTCCATGTATTCAGGTCCTGTTAGAGAATCACTTAAAAATCAAATTGAGAAAAGCTTTAAGGGTAAAGAACACACAAATGAACCAATATTTCAAGACTATTATTCAAGCATCAAATATATGCCAGATAGTTGTTTTATTGACCAACTTCATCTAAAAAAAGAATTTATTCCTACAGATTATTTAAATCTTTATTAAAATGGCAATAGATAGTAAGAGAATTAGTAAAAATACTCTAATATTATTCTTGCGACAAATATTAGTCATACTTGTAGGATTATATACTTCTCGCGTAATATTGCAATCGTTAGGCGTCACAGACTATGGCATATATGGAGCTGTTGGTGGACTTGTCGGATTTATGGGATTTTTAAACGGTGCTTTGGCAAATAGTAGTAGTAGATTTATTACTTATGCTTTAGGGGAACGAGATGAAACTAAATCTGAGTGTACCTTTACTACGACGTTAACAATACATATCATATTGGGAGTTTTTATTCTAATTTTAGGTGAAATTATAGGCGTATATATGATATATAATCATCTTATTATTCCTCCCGAAAGAATTAATTCAGCTTTAATTGCATTCCAATTTTCCTTGTTAACGATGTCGTTCGGTATTTCGCAAGTTCCATATAGTGCGTGTTTTATTTCACATGAAAATTTCAATTTGGTTGCTTATATGTCCTTATGGGATGTCCTTGTAAAATTGTTCATAGCCATAGGACTTACTTATTATGGCGGGGATTGTCTAATACTATTCTCTGGTTTAATATTTGTCAACTCTCTCGGTGTTATGCTATTTTACCGTTTCTATTGTGCAAGAAAATATAAAGAAGCAAAATTTAAACTTCATATAGACCGAAATATATTCCGAGAGATTATAGCATTCACTGGCTGGGATTTTATTTACCAATTTGCATATACGCTAAATTCTCAGGGAACAACTATTTTAATTGGTATGTTTTTCAATCCAGTAGTAGTAGCCGCGAAAACAATATCAGTCAAAGTTAATAGCATGACAACTCAATTTATTGGCCAGTTTCGTTCTGCTGCGACTCCACAAATTGTTAAATTATATGCTAATAATGAATTGTTAGAATTTAAATCGTTAGTGCTTTCTTCTGCATTGTATTCCTTCTACATTATGTGGTGTATGACGCTTCCAGTATGTTTGCTTGCCCGGCCATTATTGCAAATTTGGTTAGAAGATATTCCAGAATATACTGTTATATTCGTTCAATTAATCATGATTGATAGTTTATTTTGGCTATTTGATTGTGCTTTTAATGTGGGAATAATGGCGACAGGAAAAATGAAATGGAATTCTGTTCTTAGTAGCATCATTAATATTTTACGTTTCCCAGTTATTTTTATATTTTTCAAATTAGGATTTTCTCCAACATCATCATTTGTTATAAGTATATGTTTTGGAGCATTGATAGGATGTATACTTAAACCAATCCTGCTGCAAAAAATAGTGCAATTGTTTAATTTTTCTGATTTTTTCAAAAACTATATTTTATGTTTGAAAATCGTTATAATATCAACAATAATACCTTATATATTAACTATTTGTTTAGATAAACAAACTCTTATTGGGTTTATGGTAATCGGGTTTGCGTCTGTTATTTCTGTTTTAATTACTATATATATATGGGGAATAAACAGAAATACTCAAACTTTCATCAATGAATACATCAGAAAAAGAGTATTTAAATTATGATTTTTTTGCGGAGTATATGTTATTTTATTTATAAGATCCGAAGAATATACCACCACTATTACTTTTGGTATATTACACCTAAAGAAGGATTGAAGACAATCAAAAAGCAAGGGTGTGAAATTGGAGAAAATTGTAAAGTTGTTGGCGAACTATTTTTTCAAATTAATAGAGGAGGAACAGCAATAATAGGTGATAACTTTTTCTGCCAAAGTGGATTTTTAGCAGATGCTTTACCTCGTGATAAAATGAGTAAATTCACAGTTTGTGCAGGGGGGACATTAAAAATAGGGAACAATGTGGGGGTGACAAATATTGTTCTTGTTTGTTGGGACAAGATAACCATAGGTGATAATGTTAAGATAGGTGCGGATTGTATTATATTTGATACAAATTTTCATAATATAGACGCAGAAACGAGATGTACGACAGACAAAAGAGAAACTATCATTACTGCTCCTATAACTATTAAAGAAAATGTGTTTATCGGAACAAGATGCATTATTTGTAAAGGAGTTACAATTGGTAAAAATAGTATAGTTGCTGCAGGCAGTGTTGTTGTAAAAGACATTCCAGAGAATGAAATTTGGGGAGGTAACCCTGCATATTTTTTAAAAAGAATAAATAATGAAAATCTTACAAAAGCTTAAATATTATATATTAATAATTCGTTCTATTCCTATTAATATCAAATATCTACCCTTCAACCAAGCCATTAAAATCCCCATTTTTTTAACTAACAGTAAGTTTATAGGGAAAGGCAGAATTGTCATAGAATCAAATGAAGTATATCGTGGTATGATTAACCTAGGGGCATATCTTTGCCCGAAATACCCTCGCAAAGGAATTACAATTGAAAATAATGGTTGTATCGTTTTTAAAGGGGCATGTACTATTGGTAATAATAGTTTTATCTCTATAGGTAAAAGGGGAACGTTAATAGTGGGAGATAATCTTGTAGTAAATAGTTCTGTAAATATAATTTGCGCGAGAAAAATAGTAATAGGCAAAAACAATCTGTTTGGTTGGGAAACAACAATAATGGACACCTCTTTTCACCCTTTATATGATAGAGAAAATCATTCATTCTTACCGGCTACCGCCCCATCACTATCGGTGATAATAATTGGACTGGAATGCAAACTATTATAATGCCAGGTGTTAATACTCCTCATTATTGCATCTTCGGCTGTAGAAGTATAGTAACAAGAGGCATAGAACTAGAACCTTATTGCCTTTATGGAGGGGTACCCATTAAACTATTAAAGCGCAATATTGAACGAATTTTAGGAAAAGATAATATTGATTACTAATGAAAATTAGCATAATAACAATAAATTATAATAATAGAAATGGACTTGAACACACTATTAAAAGTGTTCAAATGCAAACTGTCAAAGATTTTGAATATATTATAATTGACGGGGGATCTACTGACGGCAGTAAGGATTTACTTTCAAAATATACAGAGATTATTGACATACAAATCTCTGAAAAGGATGAAGGTCCTTTTTATGCGATGAATAAAGGACTAGAGAAAGCAAGTGGAGAGTATTGTATTTTTATGAACTCTGGAGATTTATTTTATGATAAGTATGTTATAGAAAACTTTATCCAATCTCAACCAAAAGAAGACATCCTTACTGGAATTTGTGAAGAGCATCTTTCAAATAACATTAAACAATGGCTCCCAGCGAGTGAACATGAATTTTGCCTACGCTGGTTCTATCGTCATTCGCTTAGTCATCAATCGACTTTTATTAAGACATCCTTAATGAAAGAGATAAAATACGATACAGAATTTAGGATTGTATCTGATTGGCTTTTTTTTATGCTTACCTTACTAAACAAGAATGCAACATATAAAAAATTACCTTTTTATGTTGCTCATTACATGGATGGGGGGATTAGCCGAAATGAGAAAGACGCATTTAACGAAAGAGAAAAAGCAATAATCAAATATTATGGGAATCGTATCCTGCGTGACTTTCATAGTATGCATTATGGTTTAAACGAGTGGGATTCATTATCTAAAAAAGTTGATCCAAATTCAAAAATTGGGAGAATAATTATGTTTTTCACAAAACTATTATTGAATTTAAGAAAATAAACACATGCGAGTACTATGGTTTTCTGTTTCGCCATCACTATACCAATTAGATGTAAATAATAAAGGATTAGGATGGATAGCATCATTAGAAAAAATTATTAGGACCAATAATGATATACAATTAGGAGTTGCATTTGAACATAACAACAATATTTTTAAGGATAAACGCGAAAATGTAGTATATTATCCTATGAATGTGTTCAAGAACAAATACAACATTCTAAGAAGGAAATATCATATAGATATTGAAGAGAAATTGTTCATACCTAGATGTTTGGAAATAATTAATGATTTTCAGCCTGATATCATACAGGTTTTTGGCTCCGAATGGTGTTTTGGATTAATCCAAGAGTATACAAATATACCTGTCGTTATACACCTCCAAGGAAGTATTCCACCATACCAAAATGCAATGTTTCCTCCTGGATACTCTTGGAAAGAGGAGCATGACTTGATTCCAATATGGAATATACCATGGAAGATTAAACATTACTTATGGAAAAGGAAAGAGGAAGAAAGAAGTAAACGTGAGGAGCGTATACTTCACTCTTGTACATATTTTATGGGGCGTACCGAATGGGATTATGCATTAACGAAATTATATGCTCCAGAATCGCTTTACTATAAATGTTGGGAAGCTCTACGGCCATCATTTATTAACAGCAAAGACATTTGGGATAAGAAAGAGTATAAAAAGATGAAGTTATTAAGCATCGGTCCAAGCCCACTGAAAGGCATGGATGTTGTCCTTAAAACAGCTCATCTACTAAAAAAATGGAGCAAATTAGACTTTGAATGGTTTATTTTTGGGGCAAATTCAGAACAACTGCATAGGCACGAAAAAAAATGGGGAATTAATGCAAAAGAGTGTAACATTACATGCCTTGGCCCTCTTGATGAGGTAGATGTTAAAAAAGAAATCTTGAACTGCGACATATTTGTTCATTTAGCCTATATAGATAATAGTCCTAATGCGGTGTGCGAAGCCATGTGGCTTGGAGTTCCTATTATATCTACATATACAGGAGGGATTCCATCTTTGATAGAATCTGGAGTATCAGGAATATTAGTACCGCCTAACGACCCATGGAGAGTTGCTGTAGAGATTCTTGACCTTTACTCTAATCCGACCAAAACAAAATCTTTAGGAAAGAATGCTAGACAAATTGCAATAGAAAGACACTCAGACGAAAATATCAACAACTCAATAATTAAAATTTATAAAACGATAATCTCCCAAGCCAAAGAAAATGATAAAATTCCTAATTAAACATTTTCCATTGTTCATCATTTTAATGAACATAAAATACGTTTTTAGCGCTTTTCTTCCGTATTATATAGGTATATCTATTACTTACTTGTCTTATATAGCAATTGCAACAACATGCTTACTTTATTATATAAAGAACCACAAAGTTATTAATACAGAGAACAAACTTCTTAGTTATGTATATAAGGTATTAATTATTTATATAATTATTGGATATATAAAAAATTTATTTATACCGAGTGGACTATTCCCTTTTTTTAAATTACAGATCTGTTGTGCTTTATTAAGTTTTGGAAGCATCTTTATTTTTAGGTATGAATCCACTATGATAAAAAAAGTTCTTAAAACATGGTGGAAATATGTCCCGATAATATTTGTATTAACATTTTGGAGAATAGAAATCTCTTTCTATATAAGCATACTTTTCTTATGTACTCTTCTATTAATACTTTTGCCTTTTCAAAAGAAAAAAAATAGACCGATAATAATAACTCTTTGGATTTTCCTTATTTATTGCGGATTGCGCCAACGATTAGATTATGTCGAATTATCAATAGCACTCCTACTCTATTTAGTTGTAAAGTTTGGACAAAAGTGGAGTACAAGAAGATATAAAATATTATTCCACACTATTATGTTAACACCCTTGTTTTTTTTATCAACCTATTATATTACCGGATTTAATATATTAGATTTTAAAAGCTACTATACAGATGAAGCTATTTCAAAAACAGCTGGTGATATGACCGAAGACACCCGGTCTTTTTTGTATGAAGAAGCTGTTCTTTCATCTGTAAAACATAATTATTTTGCTTTCGGTAGAACTCCATTTTACGGATATGATTCTATTTGGGCCTTAAAAAGAGACAAACAAACTGGATCAGAACAAGGAATTATTATTGGTAATTCATTACAAAGAGTTTCTGAAGTTTTTATAGTAAACATATATACTTGGTGCGGAATTTTGGGTTGTTTACTATTCCATCTGCTTTATTATACCATTGGATTTAAAACGATTAAAAATAGTCAGAACTATTTATTGAAAGTCTTTGCTTTATACATAGGTCTTTTTTGGCTCGTTTCATGGATTGCACACCAAATGTTTAATCCAAGTATGGATTATATATGTCTTTATATCATTGTAGCTATGTGTATAAATCCATTCTACCAAAATATGGATAACCAACAAATTATAAAGACTTTAAAATCATATCAACCATAAATAATTTTATGAAACCAAAAGTTCTAATCATACTACCTTGGTTGCCATTCCCCCTAAATACTGGAGGAAATCAAGCTACTTTTAATTGCATCAATGCGTTGCGCAATGATATTGATTTCGTAATATTTAATATACATGGAACAATAGAACAGAAAAGAGAATTAGGAAAGAGGTGGCCAGAAATAAAGATTTATTCTTGGGAAAAAGTAATCAAAAAAGAAAAATATACTTTAGTAAACAAACTGTTAAAAAAGATTCGACACTATTTCTTAAAGAATAATGTTTCATTCATTAGAGAACGAGTGCTATCTATTACAGAACCAGAGATGGAAGATGGAAGTATTGAACAGATTAATCAGATTATAAAAGATGAAAATATAAAAATAGTTCAATGCGAATTCATGCAAACTCTAAATTTTGTTTATACATTACCTTCGGATATAAAGAAAATCTTCATTCATCATGAACTTGGGTATGTAGCATCTAATTTATATTTAAATACACAAGGTTTAACAGGAAATTTATACTATAACTATTTATATAGGAAAAGAAAAGCAGCAGAAATCGCAGCTTTAAATATGTTTGATAAAATCGTAACTGTTTCATCTATTGATGCAGCAAAGTTGAAAGAAGAACATATACATTCAGAAATTGTTCCCTCATTTTGCATTGTAGAACAAAAATTCAAATACGAAGCTGTAAAATACTATAAGCAAGTTTTATCATTTGTAGGTCCGGAAAATCATCCGCCTAATAAAATCGGTATCACATGGTTCTTAAATAAAGTTTGGCCTCTTATACTAAGAGATTGTCCTGAAATGAAAATACAAATTATTGGTAATTGGTCATTAGGGACTAGAAAAATGTATGAAACTAAATATCAGAATCTTACCTTTACAGGTTTTGTAAATAATTTACAACAGGTCTTAAAGAACACACTAATGATAGTTCCTATTACCATTGGAAGCGGTATAAGAATGAAAATATTGGAGGCGGCAAATATGGGCATTCCTATTATTACGACGACCGTAGGTGTTGAAGGTATTCCACTAAGAGACAAAATAGAATGTTTAATTGCGGACACAACTGAGGATTTTGCTAATTGCATAAAATTTTTAAATGACATAGAAAAGCAAAAAGAAATAACCACAGCAGCGCATCACAGAATAAAAGAATATTATAGCGCGGAAAATTTAAGAAAGTCACGATTACCTATATATTTAGATTTAGTAAAAGATGAAAAATAAGGTATCTATTATAATAGCGACTTTTAATGGAGGGAAATATATACGTACACAATTAGATTCACTTTTCTCTCAAACACATCTTCCAAACGAGATTATTGTTGTGGATGATAACTCAACTGATGATACACAAACCATCTTAAAAGAATATTCTAAAAGGGGGGTCTTAAATTATGTTATAAATGAAAATCATATAGGGGTTAATGGGAATTTTGAAAAAGCATTACGCATGGCTACTGGAGACTATATTATGTTCTGCGACCAAGACGACTATTGGTTTCCTGATAAAGTACAGAGAATGTTAGATAAAATGATTGAAATTGAAGATCCTTTGAAACCTTGCGTTGTATCGTCACGGAACATATACGTCAATGAACTGCTTGAGATAGATTCTAAGTTAGAACCTAAATATACAACAATAAGAATTCCTCATGATTGTTCAGACTTTAGAGCAACAATAATTCACCATCTTTCTCAAGGATGCGCAATGATACTAAATAGAAAATGTCTTGATTATATCTTGCCTTTCCCTAATGATTCAATTTGCTACGACCACTGGGTCGGATACATAGTTGCTATGGTTGGAATTAAATATGACATGAAAGAACCTCTTATGTACTATAGAGTACACAATGATAATGTAACTGCAAGGATTAATAAAAAGGAATCACTACCAATTAAGCGATTTCGTGGCGTTGGAGTTGTCCCAAGCCACTATATAGAAACATACAAATATGCTAATACATTTTTGAGTCATCATGTTGATAAAAACAAAATTGATTATGTCAATAAAATCATTGAACTATCAGATATTAACATTAGTTTAATAAGAAGATTATATTTACTGATAACAACACCCAAAATACCATTTAAAAGACGATACAGAAGCTTAAAATGTCATTTCCTAAATCATATATTTAACAATTGAATGAAAAATGAATATCGTTTTTATATCTTGTACTGAAAACTACCCAAATTCATTCTCTGCAAATAATACAAAAATTGAGTATTTAAGTCGAGGTCTTATTGAACAGGGGCATAGTGTCTGTATTATTGGTCGTATTAATGGGTCTACAAGCATTGAAAATGACTTAAATATCAAATCAAAATATGGTGCAAATTGCTTTCTATTTACCCAAAAAGGGAATAAAATCATAACCGCTCTAAAAAACTTATATAAGCAACTTTCTTTATTGAAAAAGATAGGAAAAAAGCAAGAGGAAAACATACTTATATTAGATGTCGGTTTTTTCATGACGCTTGTAATTTATAAAATTTGTGCAATACTATTTAATTATAAAATCGTTCACATTATCACAGAATGGCATGAACAAAAAAAGGATTTATGGCATAAAAACCTAAATATATATATTTACTTGCATTTGTTTGGGTATTTTGTAGACGCAATTTTACCAATTAGTAATTCTATCTTACAACATATTGCGCATTTTAAAAAGCCAATGCTTAAAATTCCGATTCTATCAGAATATAAACCTCTAAACAATCAAGATGCAAGCAATAATCAGATTCAATTTACATATTGCGCAAATGGCGGTTACATAAGAATAGTATCTTTTGTTTTATCAGCTATGAAAATTGTCAACTCACATTATCCTAAAGCAAAATTAACTCTAATTTTATATGGGAGAGAGGATGCAATAAATAAAATTAGGAATAATATTAAAATATCAGGGCAAGAACAAAATGTAGAAATTTTACAAGATGTTTCACAAGAAATTTTATTTAACATATATAAGAATTCAATAGGTTTACTCATTCCTTTGGATCCGAATTCCATACAAGACCAGAATCGTTTTTCACAAAAAATTGCAGAATATATTTCTACAGGACGCCCCATCATTACTAGTCCTGTGGGTGAAGTTAAATATTATTTCAAAAATATAGAAAATGCAATATTTGCCAAAGAATTCAAAGAAGAATCTTATGCCGAGGCTATTTTGTGGGTAATAAACAATCCTGAAAAAGCCAGAATTATAGGAATTAAAGGTTACGAACTTGGGGTAGAAAACTTTAATTATAAGAAGATGGCACAGGACATGGAACGGTTTATATCTAATTTAATATCATAAATGCGCATAGTTTACATTTTACCAGAACTATCTCATCCTGGGGGAATTGGCAGGGTGACATCAATAAAAGCCAATTGGTTAGCGGAGCAAGGGCATGATGTGTGGATTGTAACAGCAAATCAATGTGATGCCCCTGATTATTTTGAACTACATGTTTCTGTGAAGAGGAAAGACTTTGCTATAGGATTTCAATCGGAAAGTGATAATAAATATTTTTTCTTGAAACTTATCCGTAAAATAGGAAAGATGCGCAAGTATCGAAGGGGATTGGAACGTTTTATTTATGAGGAAAAACCTGATGTTGTAGTTTCGACTTTTACTAATGATTCTGATTTTTTATATAAATTAAAGGATGGCAGTAAAAAGGTTTTAGAGTTCCATTTTAGCCATGATGGGTTTAAAAGTCAGATAAAATATGGTCCGAAAACGCTTAAGAATAGAATGTTATTAACTTATAGAATGAAAAAACATGAACGGATAGCGAAAAAATATGATGCATTTGTTGTGTTGACAGAAGAAGATGCTAAATCATGGAAAGGGTATGGCAATCTTCACGTTATTTCTAATATGAAAACGTTTGGTTGTGTCTGTAGGTCTAATTGTATGGCAAAGCGAGTGATTGCTGTGGGACGTTTGGATTTCCAAAAAAAGTTTGATAGATTGGTGGATATATGGGCTATGGTAAATAAAGAATGCCCTGATTGGAGATTGGACATATTCGGACAAGGTCCCGATAGGAAAAATCTTTTATTACAAATAGCCTCTATGGGACTTATGGATATCGTAAAAATAAATCCACCAGTAAAGAATATCTTAGAAGAACTATTGAACTCATCGATTCTTGCAATGACGTCAACATATGAGGGGTGGGGATTAGTTTTAGTTGAGGCCATGTCGGCTGGAATTCCATGTGTAGCATATGCATGTAAATGCGGACCGCGTGATATAATAGATGACGGGCAGAATGGTTTCCTTATAGAAGAAAATGATATGCAATTATTTGCAAAAAGATTGGTTGAGTTGATTAAGAATGAGGCGTTGAGGCGTAAAATGGGCAAAAAGGCGTTAGAATCTTCGCATAAGTATGATGTAGATCGTATTATGAATACATGGGTGTGTTTATTTGAAGAATTACTAAGGAGGTAAAGTGCAGAATTCTTGCTTTAATAAATAATTTTGAGCGCATGATTAATATCTTAATAAAATTATCATTATTGCCCCCTTATTTGTGGGATATGATGTGGGCTCCAATATGGAAGAGGTGTATGAGGAGTTGTGGCAAGGGCGTATATTTACGTCCGATGTCTTCTGATATAAAGGGGATAGAAAACCTGTCAGTTGGAGATGGGACATCTATACCTAAAGGTTGCACTTTTTATTGTACTAAAGCTCCATTGATAATAGGAAAGAAAGTGATATTGGGACCTAAACCTACTATAATAACTGGAGATCACCGCATAGACATCATTGGGAAATATATAATAGATGTGACAGATAAGGAAAAACTCCCAGAGAATGATTTGCCTGTGGTGATAGAAGATGATGTATGGGTAGGGGCAAATGTCACAATACTGAAAGGCGTGACTATTGGACGTGGTAGTGTTGTCGCTGCAGGTGCTGTAGTAACAAAATCATGCCCTCCTTATTCGATAATTGGGGGGGGCTGCTAAAGTGTTGAAGAACAGGTTTACTCTTGAAAAAATAGTTACGCATGAAAGATTTTTAGATTTGTGAATATTCGTAATTGTTGTATGAAATGTCGGTAGGAAGTTTTTATACATTATTTTGGATGTTGTATTTCCCTCTATGTATCGCTTTTTATAATACACTAAGATTTATTATATAGACGAAATATTGACCTTGTTGCTTATTTTTATACATTTATGCATTTAAGAACTAAAGAGAATGGATGGAAGCAGAATGAAGTTAAGGCATATTCTGTAATAATGGTCTTACCATTGTTGCATATATAGCAAGTATATTAGTCGGTAGTTATTAAGAAGCAATGGGAACAGTTATTTATAATAAAAAAATGACTAAAGAAACACTTTTTTTTAATGCTAATATCTACTCAAAATATAGAGCAGAATTAATGGGAGTGGCAACCCTTTTTATTATATTATGTCATATGCCAGCACAATCTGTTGCTATGCCTAGTATTATGGCTCGCATTATTGGAAGCGCCGGTTTTGGATGTGATATATTTTTATTCCTCTCGGGCATGGGTATGTGGTATTCTATGGAGTCCGTAAGAAAAGGTGATATTAATATATTTAAATGGTATTATAAAAGATATATTAGAATTATAATTCCTTACTTATTGATAGTTATCCCGATTTGCTTTATACATAAAAATGATTTCATTACTACTATTATCCGGGCTACAGGTTTTGATTATTTTGTATTTAAATATGCCTTATGGTTTGTTTCATGCATTTTAGTCTTATACCTCATTACTCCTATTATAGATAAATTGCTTACTAGTTCTATTAAATGGGTTTATTGTTTTATATTGATTGTGCCATGTCTCCTTTTCTTTTACATTAATATAGGTGATGGTATTATTAATAATTGGCAATTTGTTATAAGTAGATTTCCTAGTTACTTTATAGGATATACCTTAGGTTATAATATAAAAAATCATCGTATGATATCCATCACAAATATGATTGTACTTCCATTAATCCTATATTGTATATTATATTTCTTTAATCATAAAATGGGATGTAACTTTACTTTGTTTTGGTTACAAGGGATTCCAATAATGACTATAACAACATTACTTTTATCAAAAATAAACAACTCAAAAATCAATTCAACACTTTCTTTTTTGGGCAAGTTATCTTTAGAATCCTATGCTACTAATGTATTAGTCCTACCTTTAATGAAAAGTTGGTCATGGTCAATTAATGGGTTCAGTATAAATTGGGGCAATTGGACCTTTTATATTGTCGGAACTATTCTATGTTTATTAATATCATGGATAGTAAATCAATTTAGCAAAATTATTCTTAATAGAATAATACATTGAATGATATTATGTCATATATAAAATTTATAATGGGATATTAACTAATATGATACGAACAAAGGATGAACTTAAGTTTTACTTTAAAGCTGATTTTAATCGTTTTGGTAAACGACCTTCAATAAAAGATTGGATTCTTAAAAATGAATGGGCTTACATTTATAAATATCAAAAAATTCTTAGATATCTTGAATATTATGAAAATAATAGGAATAAGATTCTATTTTATTTTTATTTCATCAGATACAAACGTTTGTGTTTTAACTTAGGACTTGACATAAAGACTGGTAATCTGGGACCAGGTGCTAGAATCATGCATATAGGATCACTTATACGAATTAAGAAGCGTTGTAAAATTGGTAAAAATTGTACTATTCTTCCTGGAGTTGTTATCGGAAATAAATATTTAGAAGAAAATAATGATTTTGTTACAATTGGCGATAACTGTTATTTAGGGTTAGGCGTTAAGATATTTGGGAATATCACAATCGGTAATAATGTAACTATTGGTGCAAACAGTGTCGTTACAAAAAACATACCCGACAATGCAATTGTAGGAGGCGTTCCTGCTAAAGTGATTAGATTTAAGAATGTAGAATAGTTATAATATGCCTAAAGTTTTAATAATTGCTACCTCCCCAAAAACTAGAGGCGGAATTACATCGGTTATTAAATCTCATCAAAAAGGAGATCAATGGAATACATTTCATTGTAAATGGATTGCAACTCATATTGACCGAAATTTTATTTGGAAGTTCATTTATTTAATTAATGGGTGGTTAACATATATTATCTTACTACCCTTTTATGATATTGTACATATTCATACAAGTGAGCCTCCATCTGCATTGAGAAAATGCTTATTTTTCCCTTTCGCCAAATTATTGAGAAAAAAAACAATTATTCACTTTCATTCCTTTTCTCCTGATAGCACAATAAGAGGCAAATATCATAGAATTTATCAATATTTGTTCAGTCATGCAGATAAAGTGGTTGTGCTTTCTCAATTATGGAAAAAATATGTTAATGACACCTTTCAACTTCATGATAAAGTTGAAATTATATATAATCCTTGCATAATCATTGAAACAAATTTAAAACACACACCCCAAAACTATATATTATATGCAGGAACAATTAATGATAGAAAAGGATATGCTGATTTGATTATAGCGTTTTCTAAAATTGCAAAAAAGCACATTGATTGGAATATTGTTTTTGCTGGTAACGGGGAAATTGAAAAGGGAAAACAAATAGCTGCTGAACTAGGAATATCATCACAAGTAGAATGGTTAGGCTGGGTTGATGGAGAATTTAAAACAAATGCATTTCAGAATGCCTCCATTTTCTGTCTACCAAGTTACGCAGAAGGATTTCCGATGGCCGTATTAGATGCATGGGCATATAACCTTCCTGTTATAACAACACCTGTTGGAGGAATTCCCGACATTGCTAATGAAGGAGAAAATCTTATGTTGTTTATACCTGGAGATATTGAAAGTCTAGCAACAAAATTGGACCTACTAATATCTAATAAACAACTAAGAATAAAAATTTCAAAAGGAGGTTATCAATTAGTGAACTCCATTTTTAATATTCAGACAATCAATAATAAAATTGAAGATTTATACCTAAAATTAATTACAAATAAAAAAGATGATTCAAACTCGTAATATAAGCATTGACATTCTTAAGTTCCTTGCTGTTTTGTTTATAACAAACAGCCATATGGATTTGTTATATGGTGAGTATTTTTATCTAGCCACCGGTGGTGCTATCGGGGATGCATTATTCTTTTTTATTTCCGGATTTACCATATTCCTTGGAAGGGATTATAAAGATTTTGGTAATTATTACAAAAGAAGAATAAACAGAATATACCCTACCGTTTTTGCATGGGCAATGATTAGTAGTATTTTTCTACATAATAATAAATCGTTCATTGATATTCTCATTATAGGGGGGAGTTGGTTTGTTTCATGTATCATGATTTACTATGTCTTTCTCTATTTTATTAGAAAATATTTAATCAACCATCTAAAACCAGTATTTTTTACTACTATAGCTATTTCTCTATCTTTATATCCTATATTCAGAGAAGTTGATACATTTAACATATATGGTGATACATATTACAAATGGGTATTCTTTTTCTGTTATATGCTTCAAGGGGCTATACTTGGGTTACATTCTAAACAGAATACTCTTTATATAAAAAGTGGGTGGTTAGAGATTACTAAGTTCTTTCTATGCATAATTGCATTTTATGGATTCTGTTTCTTTAAGACAAGTATAAATTGGAACTACTTACAGCTTATATCACTATTCCCATTATTGGGCATTATATGTTATTTGTATAGATGGTGTAATAGTAATTATGTAAAAAGTCTGTTTTCGAATAAAATCATAGGAAATATCATATCTATTATTGGGGGATTATGTTTGGAGGTATATCTTGTGCAATCAAGCATATTTACAGATAAACTAAACTTCCTATTTCCTCTTAACATTCTCATTATTTTTGCAGTTATTCTTGTATGTGCATACCTCCTCAGATGTTTAAGCCGGATATGGGCACAAACATTTAAAGATTGCGATTATAATTGGAAAGAAGTTTTTAAAATTCACCCTTGAGCGCTTTGAACAAACATTGGTGGAGATAATTAGAGAAACAGTATAAGGGATTGATATTCCTCCCGTCGGTCGGAATGACAGAGAAAGAACTAATAGGATAAATTTCGAGGAAAAGGTATAAAGCTTTATGTTTTTACTCAAAAATGTTACTATATTAAAGGATAAAAAGGCACTAGGGGATTTGCCTAAAGGTAAACTTCTAATCAATACTATTAATGCTCATTCGTACAATACTGCATTGAAGGATGATCTATTTGCAGAGGCTCTGACCAAAGGAGATGTACTGATTCCTGATGGGGCGAGCATCGTTAAGGCGTGTCGCTGGCTGAAAGCGAAATCGCAACCGACAGAACGAATTGCCGGATGGGATTTGTTTGTTCATGAAATGGAGAAGATTAATGTTAACTTTAACGATAACGATAACGGGAACGATAACGATAACGGGGACGATTGTACTGAGAGAAAGGGGCGGGTGATGTTCATAGGTAGTTCGGAGATGGTATTGGGACTGATTAGAGAAAGGGCTGCAAAGGATTATCCTAATATTGAAATAGTAACCTATTCCCCACCCTATAAGGCGGTTTTCACAGAGGAGGATAATCGTGCCATTATCGAGGCGATAAATGAGGCTAAGCCTGATTTGCTTTGGATCGGCATGACAGCGCCGAAACAAGAGAAATGGGCTTACAAGCATTGGGACGAACTTGATATAGACTGCCATGTGGGTACGATTGGGGCTGTGTTTGACTTCTATGCGGGGACGATGAAGCGTGCGCCGCTTTGGTGGCAGGAACATTCGCTTGAATGGCTTTACCGGCTCTTGAAGGAGCCTAAACGTATGTGGCGCCGCTACCTTGTGGGTAATGCTCTGTTCTTGTGGAACGTGGTTAAGTTAAAAGTTAAAGGTTAAAAGTTAAAGGCGAGGGCTGCGATAACTATAACGATAATGGGAACGGTAACGGTAATGTTGATGGTTTAGGGCTTGAGTGTAGAGGGAGATTCTTCGCGGGTTCAGAATGACAAGGCAGGCGATAACGTTAACGGTAATGTTGAGGGTTTAGGGTTGAGTGTAGAGGGAGATTCTTCGCAGGCTCAGAATGACAAGGCTGACGATGGCGGGAATGATAACGAACTGAGTTGGAATTTTAAAATTAAGAATTAAAAGTTAAAGTTTGGTCTGTGGACAATAATAAAGTTATTATATATACTGCTAATGATGGCAAGACTAAGATTGACGTGAAGTTGGAAGAGGATACGTTATGGCTTACTCAAAATCAGATGTGTGAGCTGTATCAAACGAGCAAGTCAAATGTTAGCGAGCATATAAAACACATATTTGAGGAGGGAGAACTATCCAGAGATTCAGTTGTTCGGAAATTCCGAACAACTGCTACTGATGGGAAAGATTATATGGTGTCTTTCTATAATCTTGATATGATAATTGCTCTTGGCTATCGAATTCGTTCCATTATTGCCACGAGATTTCGCCAATGGGCTACTGAAAGATTAAAAGAATATATTGTAAAAGGCTTTACTCTTGATGACGAACGGCTAAAGAAACTTGGTGGCGGTGGCTATTGGAAAGAACTTCTGGAGCGTATTAGAGATATTAGGGCTACAGAGAAAGTCCTATATCGGCAAATTCTTGAAATTTATGCAACGAGTATAGACTACGACCCGCGCGCCAGCATATCACAAGAGTTTTTCAAAAAAGTACAAAATAAAATTCATTTTGCAATACATGGTCACACCGCTGCGGAATTAATCGTGGAACGGGCTGATGCTGAAAAGGACTTTATGGGATTGTTGACATTTAAAGGTAGTCATCCCACTTTGCTTGAGGCGAAAACTGCAAAGAATTATTTAGACGAAAAGGAACTACGTGCTATGGGACAGCTGGTTTCGGGATACTTGGACTTTGCGGAACGACAAGCAGAACGCGAACAAGTTATGACGATGAATGATTGGGCCTTGTATTTGGATAAAATCCTAACCATGACTGGAGAGCAATTGCTGCAAGGAGCAGGCAATGTTACGCACGAGGAAGCAATGGAGCATGCCACTACTGAATATCGTAAGTACAAACAGAGAACCATTAGCGATGTTGAGCATGACTACTTATTCTCAATCAAGAATATCGAGAATTTGAATAAAAAGAAGTAAGGTCGTTTATTCGGAGGTGGCAAAATGTTTTAAGGAGCAGGTGAAGGACTTTGATGTGTGATTAGGGATTAACGTTGACTATAACGATAACGGGAACGATAACGGTAATGTTGATGGTTTAGGGTTTAGTGTTAAGGGAGATTCTTCGCAGGCTCAGAATGACAGGACTGACGATAACGGGAATAATGTTGAACGTTTAAGGTTTAGCGTTTAGGGATAAAGATTTAGGGGATGGATTTGCAGCAGAAGTTTTTTTCGCTGATACGCTTTTCACTGTGTAGAAGAGGCGTTTTGCCTGAGGGGATAGCAAAGGAGGACTGGCCGTTGTTGTTCTACTTGTGCAAAAAGCACTCTCTGTTGGGGGTGGCGTTCAGAGGGGTGAAGAAAATGCCTGTGAGGATGTGTCCCGAAAAACCGCTGCTGCTTCAATGGTTTGCTGTTTCAGAGCGTATCGCTCAGCAGAATCGGGAAACAAATGCTAATGCGGCGAATCTGTCGAGGCGCTTGGCTGCGGATGGTTTTCGCACCTGTATTCTGAAGGGACAGGGGAATACGCTGTATTATCCGGAGGCTTATGTGCGCACTCCTGGCGATATTGATGTGTGGGTTGAGGGTGAGGAGAAACGGATAATTGCCTATGTGAAAAGGTTTTCTCCTGATGCGAAGGCTTGCTATCATCATATTGATGCACCGGATTATGGGGGTACTCCTGTGGAGGTGCATTACCGTCCGTCGTTTCAGTTCAATTTTCTTCACAACAAGCGCATCCAGGCGTGGTTTGCGGAGAATGCCGATGAGCAGTTTAGCAACGTGGTTGTCTTGCCTGATCTTGCGGGTTATGTTGCTGTGCCTACGCTCCGTTTCAACAGGGTGTTCCAGATGAGCCATATTGCCAATCATGTTTTGCACGAGGGTATAGGGCTGAGGCAGTTGATGGACTATTATTTTCTTCTGAAAAAGGGATTTTCTGAGGAGGAGCGTAAGGAGTTCGCCAGTCTGATGAGACGTTTTGGAATGTACAAGATGGCGCGTGCGGTTATGTATGTTCTGCGTGAGGTCTTCGGACTTGAGGATAAGTTGCTGATTGTGGAGCCGCATGAGCGTTGCGGCAGGATGCTGCTCGATGAAATTATGCTTGCGGGTAATTTCGGGCATTACGATGAGCGAATCTCTGAGGAGGTGCGCAAAAGTCCGGTTAAGATGAACCTTCTCCGGTTAAGGAGGGACTGGCGTATGCTTTGGTATTTCCCTTCGGAGTGTCTTGCCGAGCCGTTTTTCAGGATATATCATTTCTTCTGGCGATTGACGATAAGGTTTAGAGTTTAGTGTTTAGAGTTTAGTGTTTAGGGATAAGGGGATCCTCGTTCGCTCATAACAATAACACGGGAGTCTACAGCTGGTATAGCATATGGGGTGTTTCGCCGAAGGGCGGGACGCCCCGTTTTGGTTTTAACGGGAACGATGACGGTAACGGTAACTGGAACGGTAATGTTGATGGTTAAGGGGTGAGTGTTGAGGGAGATTCTTCGCAGGCTCAGAATGACAAGGCTGACGATAACTGGGACGGGAACGTTAACGATGACGGGAATGACTATTAGAAATTGGGGTAGCGCACTTAAAAAACGTGAGTTCGATATAATTTTTAGAACAAAGAAAGTTGCCCGTCATTGATAAATTCCAGGTCAATGGCGGGTTTCTTTTCAAAGAAACAATATGCAGCAATGGCACTCAACGCATTT
>Ga0233378_1000080_pt1 | contig 34474 bp, 29 predicted proteins | sample ElkDunMinimDraft_7_FD_180690 | JGI IMG/M metagenome (GOLD analysis project Ga0233378, IMG submission 180690) | Fecal eukaryotic communites from dung pellets of Tule Elk in California, USA - Elk Dung E4 | ecosystem: Host-associated > Mammals > Digestive system > Large intestine > Fecal | place... | reverse complement strand
GGATTCCGCTGTTTCAAACATTGCTACTTGCACTACATCTGTAAGCACTGCAAGCACCTGTTTCCCAAAACGGTCTCTTATAACCGTTTTGTTGAACTGGAAAAAGAAGTCCTTTTGCAACTGGTTGTCTTCATCAAACAAGTCCTGTTGGGAGAATGTACTGGCATAAGTTTCGTTGACAGTACTCCTTTGCGAAAAGTGCTACAAGCTCGTCACTCATAGCACTTTAATCTCTTATTTTCAACTATCTAAAATCTATTTATTTTCTCATTTCCTCTTACTGATACCCTCTTGTGTGAGAGGAATGAATTTGATTTTTCCTTCCTTGTCGAAGTAGAGATACTCGGCACACACACTTCGTCGGCAATCGCCACCAGGGCCTCCATTCTGACTATAGGAACCATCGTGGTAGATGTAATACCATTTTCCCTTGAATTGGATGACCGAGGGGTGAATGGTAAATCCATGATTGGCCGAGGTGCTGATGAATCCTCCATAAGTCCATGGGCCTTCGATGCTCTCTGCATAGGAGTATGCCATCTGCTCGGGTTGCACACCAGGTGCATCAGAGGCATATACATTGTAGTATAGCTTGCCACGCTTGAACAACCAGGGTCCTTCTGAGTAATTGCGCATAGGCACTTTCTTTACCTCCCCATCCAGTTCTATCATGTTCTTTTTCAGTTTCACCATATAGCAATCACCATTTCCCCATGCCATCCAGGGTGTGCCATCGTCGTCAATAATCACGGTGGGGTCAATGTCTGCATTGGCACGATGTGAGTCGGGTGTCATGTCATCCGTAATCAGAGGAGTACCATCCTTTCTTGCCGGGCGGAAGGGGCCAATTGGCGTGTCAGCCACCGCCACATCAATGGTACGTTGGCCATTATCCTTACGATCGAGCGTCACATAGAAGTAATACTTGCCATCGGCTCCCTGCACCACTTGGGCAGCCCATGAACCATGGGGTTGTGCATAGGGGAAGTCACCTGCAGAGAGTACCGCTCCGTGTGATGTCCAATGAATCATGTCTGTAGATGAGTAGCACAACCAGTGGGGCATGTTGAACCATCCACCAGGTCCTGCCTTATCCTCGCCCATGTAAGCATATACCGTGTTGCCCACCACCACGAAGGCGGGATCAGCAGTAAACAATCCGGGGAACATCGGATTTTGTCCCTCCACACGTGGCAGAGGTTCTCCATCAATGTACAGGTTTCTCAGGTCACCATTGCGCACTTGCAGGGCATTGGGGAATCCACCGGGGAAACCATGACCTATCACCCACAACGAGCTATTGTGGCGTAGTGCCTTGCCAGGGTAGGTGAGTGTACCTGTCTCGTTGTTCACCTGTAGGGTCACTGTGGACTTGTCCTTGCGTGCATCATATTCGGCTCTTGCCTCCACGGTGTACCACACACCCTTTTCCACCTTGGGACCTGCACACAGGCGATGAGGTTCCTCATTCTTGTCAATCACCTCCACAAAGAATTGCCCATGCATGTTGTCATATCCCAAGGAGATGTCACCTGCCAACGAATTGCGTCCTATCAGATGGCTGGCCTTTCCCTCCTTGCACACAAACACCTGCTCTGTGCCCAGTGTGCCACATTTGAGGTCGGCCTTCACCACCCAACTTTTCTGCCAGTCGGCATAGGGTAGTGGATGGTTGTAGTTCAGTTTGTATTCACTCACATTCAAGTGTAGTTCACTGTTCGCGTCCACACCTCGAATGTTCCAGTCCTTCAAGGTGTATTGTGCAGAGGTTGCCATAGTTAGCACCATACCGCATAGGGTAAAAAAGGTTCGTTTCATGTTGAAAATAAATTATTAAATGTTTATTGATTAGTTTCTTTCGGGTGTACCAAAGTAGCTATCGCTGCATATTGTTTCTTTGAAAAGAAACCCGCCATTGACCTGGAATTTATCAATGACGGCAACTTTCTTTGTTCTAAAAATTATATCGAACTCACGTAATTTTAGTAAGTGACCCATAGGGACTTTATGTGAAATAAACTGCATCATGGTTTTCTATTTTAACTCTGTATAGATTTATTTGATACATTTCGGGATGCTAACAGTGAAAACACACAACTATAGTTCAGAAACTTATTAAAAGTTATGGATAGTGTTGCTTGTTTTCACAACGCTTTTCTTTTCATCTTCTAACGATGAGTATACTCACTTCGAATAGCAACCACATTGGGAGTGCTACGAGGAAGAGGGTGAACGCATCGGACGTAGGTGTGATGATAGCGGCTATTATGAGAAGGGCGACGATGACGTGACGACGGTACTTGCGCATTACAGAAGAGCGGAGTATGCCCATGCGCCCAAGAATCCAACTGACCACAGGAATTTCAAAGACTATGCCCATGGCTATGCTTATCATCAGCAGCGTGTCGATGTAAGACTCGATGGTGACGGTGTTAGCCACCACGTCACTAATCTGATAATTCCCCAGAAAACGGAAAGTGAGCGGGAAGACGAGGAAATAACTGAGGAGAACGCCGAGCATAAACATTACGTAGCCCCACCCCACCAAGCGCACTGCCGCCTTGCGCTCCTGCGAATACAAGGCTGGAGAGATAAAGCAGAACAGCAAATAAAGGATGTAAGGCAGGGCTAACAACATACCGACGCTGAAGGCTGTCTTGATATGCAAAATAAACTGCTGCGCCAACCCTGTATTTATCAACTGAACACTAAAGGCCTTGTCTTGCTCCACGGCATCGGGCAACACTGCTTCAGACGCCTGCTCAAGCATCCTGTAAGTGATGAAATCGTCGCTCTGCGGAGCAAGAACCACATCAAAGAGAGTCTGTTTGAAAACAAATGCTACAACAGAACAAACAAGAACAGCGGCAATCATCTTTATAAGACTGCCGCGGAGTACGTCGAGATGATCCCAGAATGTCAGTTGTTGAGACTCACTCATTTTCCTTTTTTTCTTCCTCAGTTTCCTTGCCGTTCATACCGTCCTTAAAACTGCGTACGCCTTTGCCCAAACCTTTCATCAGTTCAGGAATCTTCTTTCCCCCGAAGAAGAGTAAAACGATAATGGCTATGATGAGAATTTCTTGGAATCCTATGCCTAAAAGTAGTGGTGTCATTAGAATTAAAAGTTATAAATTAAAAAGTAAAAGTTGAAGCAGATTGATGGAGTTACATCTTTCTAAGCAACAGGTAGCCTCCGAAGACTTGGAGCAACATGCCTGGAACGCCGATGCGGAAGTCCTGGAGAGCGGCAGAGAGACTGCCTGTCATTGCCCACTCGCCAAGCGTCCCTACAATCTGATAGACAAGAACAGCAGCGAGGACGCTAAGAAGAGTGACGCACTTAGTCTTGTTTGCGATGACTCCTGCCGCAATTGCAAGTGTTATCGACTTGAGCAAGATAGCAGGTAGCATCGCTGGTGCTGGCATGCCGAAAAACGCCGAATTGATGAGCGGCGAAAACATGGCAGTAAGCAGACCAACCTTCCATCCGTACTTATATGCACCTATAAGTGTGAAGAAATATATAGGCAGGAATATCAACCCGCCTTGAGGAATCAGATGGCACAACTGAGGCAAAATGATATTGCCTGCTATAAACACTAATGCCATAAGATATGTCTTCACATCGCTATATTGCAATGAATACAATTTCACAGTTTTATCCATTTGTTATTTTCTTATAAAGTTTCTTATTTCTGTTAGCATTTCTTCGGGTGATTCCAAGTTGAGACATAGACTTTCAACTGGACACAGCCCGTCCTTCGTACGGTTGACGATGCGGTCGGTTTCCTCGCCGAAGGACACCTCAATGCCACGTTCTCGAAGAAGTGCTAATGCAGGCGCACTTATAACGTCTGTATAGACTTTCTGGACCTTACCAAGCACCATTAGCGCCGCTGCACCTTTGCCAACAACCTTGTCGGCCACATGTGCTCCTTCGAGAAATGCCGGCTCGGATTCTAAAAGTGACAACAAATCTGCCACTCCACGCTTATTGAAGGTTCGCACCTCTGTTCCATTACTTATCACACAAGAACACCCACCCTCGTGAAGCATGGCAATCAATGCATCCATCATCATCGCCCTATCCACCTATTCTTCAACACCGAGCGTATCCTGCTTGAGCATCTCCACAAACTTATCGATGCGGTGGAGCTGGCGAGGAATATTTATTCGTTGCGGACAATGCGACACACACTTGCGACAACCGATACAATGGCTTGCCTGACGAAGTTTTGGCACACTGCGGTCATAACCTACAAGGAATGCGCGACGTGCCTCTCTGTAGTTTTCATCCTGTACATCTTCTGGCACATTTCCCTCGTTCACACACTTATTGTAGTGCAGGAGGATGGCAGGGATGTCTATACCATAAGGGCAAGGCATGCAATATTTGCAGTCGTTGCAAGGTATTGTAGGATACTGCTCCATCAGTTTAGCCGTATCAAACAGGAATTGGTTTTCTTCCTCCGTAAGAGGTACCAGCGGTGAGTATGTGCGTATATTATCCTGAAGATGCTCCATATAAGTCATACCGCTGAGCACTGAAAGGATATATTCAGGAGTTCCGGCAAAACGGAATGCCCAAGAAGCAACACTACTTTCAGGACTCTTCTGCTTGAGACGGCCAACGATATGATCTGGCACTTTCGAAAGACGTCCTCCAAGGAGCGGCTCCATTATTACAACCGGAATCTGACGTTTTGCAAGTTCGTTATACAGATATTCCGCTCCGATACCACTACCCTTAGCAATATGCCAGTCGACGTAGTTCATCTGAATCTGCACAAAGTCCCAGTGATACTGGTCGTGGAGTTCGAGCATAGCATCGAACACCTCTTTCGAACCGTGGAACGACCATCCGAGATGACGTATCCTACCAGCCTTACGCTCTTCCATAAGGAAGTCCATCATGCCGTTGTCTACATAGCGACGGCGGAAGTTATCCATTCCTCCTCCCCCGATAGAATGAAGAAGGTAGTAGTCAATATAATCAACCTGAAGTTCTTCAAACGAGCGGTGATACATGGCCAACGAGTTCTCCCTTGATGAGTTGGAAAAGTTAGAAAGTTTTGTTGCCACATAGTACGATTCGCGAGGATGACGCTTGAGAGCATCCCCTGTAGCCTTTTCCGACCATCCCTGCACGTATACAGGCGACGTATCAAAATAGTTCACTCCATGCTCTATGGCATAGTCAACAAGTTCATTTACAGCGTCCTGATCAATCATTTCGCCCTTACCATCGGGTGCTGGTATTGTTGGCCAGCGCATACAGCCATATCCAAGTATTGACACCTTATCTTTTCCAAGTTTAGGAAAACTACGATAGGTCATCTTGTCAGTTGGAATCGGTCCGAGTTCACCACTCGCTGCCGTCTCGCCTGTCTTTGGCTTGCAACCACAGAGAACCGCTGTTGTAGTAGCGGAACTGATACCGACTATTTTGAGAAATTCTCGTCTATCCATACAGATGAGTTTTTGAGTTTTTAAGTTCTTGAGTTGTCCTATTGCTAAACCGTCTTATGCCTTTCGTGTCCCTCCACATAAATTGCGCTGAACGGACGTGCAGGACAAAGGTTTTCGCAAGCACCGCAACCTATGCATCGCTCCACATTTACCACCGGTATTCGCAACGAATGGTCATCGCCCTCAACAGAAGGCACTCTCTGTATTGCCCCAACAGGGCAATGACGTTCGCAATTGCTACACATAACCCCATCGGTCAATGGCAAGCAGTTCTTCCTTACCCAAACAGCATGACCAATCTGAGTAGACGATTTGTCTTCGCGAGTTATGAGTTTTATTGCACCTGTCGGACACACCTCCGAACATTTAGTACATTCAGGACGACAATAGCCTCTCTCATACGACATTTCAGGCTGCATAAACTTATCCAATTCTGTAGAAGGACGGAGCACCCCGTTCGGACAAGCCGACACGCAAAGTTGACAAGCCGTGCAATGCTGCGCAAAGTTGCGTGCGCTCAATGCACCAGGAGGAACTATCGGGGTTTGACGCTTCGGTATAGCCTTGTCTTCTATTACGGCCAAACCTCCATCAACCTTCATTTCCTGCGCCTTTATCGTTGCAGCTGTTGCAACAGCAGCAGTTGTGGCTATGAAAGCGCGACGGGAATTATCGACTTTCTCTTTATTGCTACCACATTTTGCTGATTGGCACTTAGATACCCGTGCGTACTTAATAGCGCCCTTGTGACACTTGCCAATGCAGTCCATACAAGCCACACAACGGCTGTAGTCAATCTTATGGTCCTTCACATTAATACAAGAAGACTTGCAGTTCTTTGAGCACAGATTGCAGTTGACGCATTTGTCAGTGTCAATCACAGGCTTAAACAAAGAGAAACGGGAAATGAATCCGAGTACTGTACCTACAGGGCAGATAGTGTTGCAGTAAGTACGCCCACCTCGCCACGCTAACACAGCAAGCAAAACAAACGTCACAACTGCAACAATCAGCACCGGCACACTCTTAATCCATATCTCCGTTTCGTAGAACGCATAACTATCAGCGCGCTCTGCCAAATAAGCAAGTCCGTTGTTTGCCCACTGCCACACAGGAGCAAACAGGTTGCTGACGATACGACCGTAAGCACTATAAGGGGCAAGCAACGCCGCAAAACCGCCAAAGCCGGCCACCATCATAGCCACAAACACGCCCAGCGCTCCATAACGAAGCCAATTCTTCGCTTTGGAATATGTGTAACGATTCTTTTTCTGCTTTTTTCCGAACCAAGCAAACACATCCTGCATCACACCGAGAGGACAAATGACAGAACAGTAGACACGTCCTAAAAGTAGGGTAAGCAATATGAGCAGGAGTATAACACCCACGTTCAAAGCCAATACTGCTGGCAAAAATTGCACTTTCGCCATCCATCCCAACCAAACATGTATAGTTCCTGTAAAATCAAGGAACAACAATGTGATGGCTACAAAAAAAATTGTCGCTAATGCGATTCTTATTTTCCTTAGGTTCATCTTTTTGATTTAAGGTAACACAATGTTACAAAAATAGGCAAAATACGCCAATTTGCAAAACAATCATCCAAAATACCGCACTTGCTGATTAAATCACATCAAAAAAAGAAGTGTTCCTTTGCGGAACACTTCTGCTCATATTCTTTATCAATCTGCTTATTTCGCAAATTACTGAGGACGGCTGTAATTAGGAGCCTCGCTCGTGATGATGACCTCATGTGGATGGCTCTCAAGCACACCGGCATTTGTGATACGTGTAAACTTGGCATTGTGAAGAGTCTCAATATCCTGAGCGCCACAATATCCCATACCAGAACGAAGACCGCCCACAAGCTGATAGATGACCTCCTGAACTGTACCCTTGTAAGGCACACGCCCTGCAATTCCTTCTGGAACAAGTTTCTTGACCTCAACTACTCCTGACTGGAAATAGCGGTCTTTAGAACCGTTCTCCATAGCTTCAAGCGACCCCATACCACGGTACGACTTGAACTTACGTCCATTAAAGAGGATTGTCTCGCCTGGAGCCTCTTCTGTTCCTGCAACGAGCGAACCAATCATCACACTGTAGCCACCAGCAGCAAGAGCCTTAACAACGTCACCGCTATAACGGAGTCCACCGTCTGCAATAAGTGGCACTCCTGTGCCCTTAAGCGCAGAAGCTACATCATAGATTGCGCTCAACTGAGGAACACCAACACCAGCAACAACGCGAGTCGTGCAGATTGATCCAGGTCCGATACCAACCTTAACGGCATCAGCGCCAGCCTCAACAAGCATTTTTGCAGCCTCGCCTGTAGCAATATTTCCAACAACAATGTCCACTTCAGGGAAGTGCTGCTTAGCTTCCTTCACTTTCTCAATCACTCCCTTAGAGTGTCCATGAGCCGTATCAATGACGATAGCATCAACCCCTGCCTTTACAAGAGCTTCCATGCGCTCAAAAGTATCAGCAGTTACACCTACTCCGGCAGCTACGCGAAGACGTCCTTTTGAGTCCTTGCAAGCCATTGGCTTGTCCTTTGCCTTGGTGATATCCTTATATGTGATAAGTCCGATAAGATGGTTTTCATCGTCAACAACAGGAAGTTTCTCAATCTTGTGCTCAAGAAGGATCTGAGAAGCAGAATCCAGATCAGCCTGCTGATGAGTAACGATAAGGTTATCACTTGTCATTACCTCATCAATCTTTCTTGAATAGTCACGCTGGAAACGAAGGTCACGGTTAGTGACAATACCAACGAGGCGCTTTTCATCGTCAACCACAGGGATACCTCCAATATGGTATTCCTCCATAATGTTGAGCGCATCCTGAACTGTTTTGCCGCGCTTGATAGTTACGGGATCGTAAATCATACCGTTTTCGGCACGCTTAACGATTGCAACCTGACGAGCCTGCTCCTCGATCGACATATTTTTATGTATAACACCGATACCTCCTTCACGGGCAATAGCAATAGCCATAGTTGCCTCTGTCACTGTATCCATAGCGGCTGTGACGAAAGGAATCTTCAAATCAATGTTGCGTGAAAACTTTGTAGAGAGTGATACTGTACGTGGAAGTACCTCTGAATATGCAGGAATAAGAAGCACATCATCATAGGTCAAACCTTCCATAACAATCTTGTCTGCAATAAAAGATGCCATATAGTGTATAAATTTTATTGCATGCAAAGATAGTCATAATTTCGGAGAAGAGAAACACCAACAAAAAAAATGTTGGCGCGAAGCCAACATTTATATGACAGGATTAGCGATTGAGGAGGTCAAAAAGTACCAGTTAGCGCTCCTGACAGCGTTAACGTTATCGTTCCTGCTAATTCGCCATTTCCGAAATAAACTTGATGCGCACAAGTCGGATCTCATCCTCGGTATAATCCTCATCAAGATGCTCAAATGCAGTTTCAAGATCGTCCGTATCGCTCTCGCGGAAATACTCGTAGATATCCTCTACCACATCCTCATCCATCACATCTTCGATGAAATAGTCAATGTTGAGTTTCGTTCCGCTATAAACAATAGTCTCGATCTCGTCAAGCAGCTCGTCAAATTCAAGGCCTTTGACCATAGCAATATCATCAAGAGCCACCTTGCGATCGATGCTCTGTACTATGCTAACCTTAAACTTCGACTTGTTGGCAACAGTACGCACACGCATATCAGCAGGACGCTCTATGTCATTGTCCTTGCAATGGCGGCTAATAAGTGCGCAGAACTCTTCGCCGTAGCGCTTCGCCTTACCGGCACCGACACCAGGGATGTTTTGGAGTTCTTCCAACGTTATCGGATAGAGAGTTGACATAGCCTCAAGCGATGCATCCTGAAATATCACATACGGAGGCACGTCAAGCTTCTTCGACATTTTCTTTCTCAAATCTAACAACATCGAGTACAGCGCCTCGTCGGTCACTGCCACTCCTTGTGAGTCAGGCATATCTTCCAGTTCGTCATCGAAATCGCTTGCTGGAGCAACCAGAAACGATTCAGGTTTCTTAATAAATTTCTTTCCTTCTTTCGTAATCTTCAGCAGACCGTAGTTATCTACATCTTTGCGAATATAGCCGTCAACCATCGCCTGCTGCAATATTGCGCTCCACAAATTCTCCTCCACATCGGCGCCTGCGCCATACTCCTCCAGTTTGTCGTGCTTGTAAGCCGAAATATTGTCATTTTCCTCACCACGGAGCAGACTAATTATGTAGTCGGCCTTAAAATTCTCTTTCACCGCAACAATGGCCTTCAGGGCCAACACCAAATTATCTTTTGCTTCCACTTTATTTTTTGGATATAGACAATTATCGCAATTTTCGCAATTATCTTTTTCGTAGGCCTCGCCGAAATAATGCAACAGATGCTTTCGGCGGCACAATGACGATTCGCAATAGGCGGCTGTTTCCTTCAGAAGCAAGCGTCCTATATCTTGCTCTGCCACAGGCTTGCCCTCCATAAACTTCTCAAGTTTAGTCAAGTCCTTGCGGTTAAAGAATGCTATGCAACGGCCTTCACCGCCGTCACGTCCGGCACGTCCCGTCTCCTGGTAATACCCTTCCAGACTCTTCGGTATGTCATAATGGATGACAAACCTCACATCCGGCTTGTCGATGCCCATGCCGAACGCAATAGTCGCCACGATGACATCGACGCGTTCCATGATGAAATCATCCTGCGTACCTGAACGTACCGACGGCTCCAATCCCGCATGGTACGGGGCGGCGTTGATATCATTTGCCTTCAGCACATCGGCTATTTCTTCAACCTTCTTGCGGCTCAAGCAATATATGATGCCGCTTTTCCCTGGGTTCGACTTAATAAATTTGATGATCTCCTTCTCTACGTTCTTCGTCTTAGGACGCACCTCATAGAAAAGATTCGCTCGATTAAACGATGACTTGAAATCCACCGCGTCGGTGATGGCAAGATTCTTCTTTATGTCCGTCCTCACCTTGTCGGTAGCAGTTGCCGTCAACGCTATCACCGGAGCATCACCAATTTCATTGATTATAGGGCGTATACGTCTGTACTCCGGACGGAAGTCATGCCCCCACTCCGAAATGCAGTGCGCCTCATCTATTGCGTAAAATGATATTTTTATTGTTTTAAGGAACTCCACATTCTCTTCCTTAGTCAACGACTCCGGAGCCACATAGAGCATCTTGGTCTTGCCTGCAAGGATGTCAGCCTTGACCATATCTATGCTCGCTCTGCTAAGCGACGAATTGATGAAATGCGCAACACTGTCTTCCTCGCTAATGTTCTTGATGGCGTCTACCTGATTCTTCATCAATGCGATGAGTGGAGATATCACGATGGCAGTACCTTCCATCAATAGCGCCGGCAACTGGTAGCAAAGCGACTTGCCGCCACCAGTAGGCATCAGCACAAAGGTGTTCTTCTTGGCCATCAGATTCTTCATTATAGCCTCCTGCTCACCCTTGAATGCGTCAAAACCAAAATAGTATTTCAGCGATTTGTGCAGATCGTCATGCATAGTCATTAATCGTTTATTGTTAACTTATTTCTTTTTCCTTAAGTCAGAAAATCAGCAGAGCAATATCAAAGTCCCTTTTTTGTGCGAAAACTGCAATAATGCAGGTTAATATTTATTCTTCTTCTCTTTCTCGTAGCACATCCATGTTTGCCTTCTCCACCTGGGTCTTAGCAAACTCCAATGTCACCGTATATGCCTTTAAGCGCCTTGACGGAAGTTCATACATCGGTTCCATCATAATAGCCTCAACAATAGAGCGCAAGCCACGGGCTCCAAGCTTATATTCCACAGCCTTGTCGACCACATAGTCAAACACCTCCGGTTCAAAATCCAACTTTATTCCGTCAATCTCAAACATACGCACATATTGCTTTATGATTGAGTTCTTAGGTTCAGTAAGGATTGAGCGCAAAGCGTTGCGGTCCAGCGGTTCGAGGTGAGTCAAAATAGGCAGACGTCCAATGATTTCAGGTATTAGTCCGAACGATTTGAGATCCATCGGAGCTATATACTTCATCATGTTCGACTTGTCAATCTTCGCCACATTCTTAGCCGCACTGTAACCTACCACATGAGTGTTCAGGCGCTGGGCTATGCGTTTCTCTATGCCGTCGAAAGCGCCACCGCAAATGAACAGGATGTTCTTAGTGTTCACCTGTATGAACTTCTGCTCTGGATGTTTGCGTCCACCCTGAGGCGGCACATTTATAATCGAACCTTCAAGCAGCTTGAGCAATCCCTGCTGCACACCCTCGCCGCTCACGTCGCGAGTGATTGAAGGATTGTCGCTCTTGCGGGCTATCTTGTCAATCTCATCGATGAACACGATACCGCGCTCTGCAGCTGCCACATCGTAGTCTGCCACCTGAAGCAGACGGGAGAGAATGCTTTCCACGTCCTCGCCCACATAACCCGCCTCGGTCAGCACCGTAGCGTCAACTATTGTGAACGGAACGACAAGCAACTTCGCTATAGTGCGGGCCAGCAATGTCTTGCCCGTACCAGTGCTGCCCACCATGATGATGTTCGACTTCTCCAGTTCAACCTCATCATTCTTGGCTTCTGCACCCTCACGCAATCTCTTGTAGTGGTTGTACACAGCCACAGCCATGGCTTTCTTTGCGTCATCCTGACCTATCACATACTTGTCAAGATGCTCCTTTATTTCTTTCGGCTTAGGCAGTTTGTCAAGCTTCATCTTGCTTGCCGAAACCGTTTTCAAGTTTTCTTCAACTACCTCGTTCGCCAACCTTGCGCATTCGTCGCAGATGCAGGCACTCATACCTGAGACAAGCATCTGCACCTCCCTTTCGCTTCGTCCGCAAAACGAGCATTTCCTTTTTTGTTGCTTATCCATTACAATCTTCTACCTCAATTACTTTTTCCTTACAAGCACTTCGTCAATCATTCCATACTCCTTTGCCTCCAGAGCCGTCATCCAGTAGTCACGGTCGCTGTCAGCCCACACCTTTTCAAACGGCTGATGGCTGTGTTCCGAAATGATTGTGTAAAGTTCCTTCTTCAGTTTCTGAATTTCACGAGCAGTAATCTCGATGTCACTCGCCTGTCCCTGAGCTCCGCCCATAGGCTGATGAATCATCACACGGCTATGAGGCAAAGCCGAACGCTTGCCCTCCGTACCGGCAACGAGAAGCACCGCAGCCATCGATGCAGCCATACCAGTACAGATGGTCTGCACATCGCTGTTGATAAACTGCATAGTGTCATAGATGCCAAGACCAGCACTCACGCTTCCGCCTGGCGAATTGATATATATACTTATGTCCTTGCCGCTGTCAACAGAATCAAGATAGAGCATCTGAGCCTGAAGCACATTAGCAGTATAGTCATTTACCTCTGTTCCAAGGAAGATGATGCGGTCCATCATCAATCGTGAAAACACATCAAGCTGTGTCACGTTCAACTGTCTCTCTTCAAGAATGTAGGGATTCAAATAGCCAGCCTGCGACTTCACAACATCATCAAGAACCATACTATTTATGCCCAAATGCTTGGTAGCATACTTCTTAAAATCATCCATCATAAAAATTAATCCTTTTTATTGTAAATCTATATTACCGTTTGTTTTTTCACGTTTCCGAAAGGGCAACGTTTGACAAAGATAAAAAAAAACTTATCAGTGTTGCAACAAAACAGCATATAAATTTATCATTCCACACAAAAAAGGATTGACTCCTCAAAGCAAACGAATCATTTGTCCGATAAAAAGCATTGGAATCACTCACACTCCGAACAAACGCCTCAGCAACCGTCCTGCGCATTCTGCAAGACACATATTCATCCCCAACTCTTATATGCTCCTACGAGCGCACCACCCGAAAGAAAGATCTGTTTAACGCAAGTCAGCATAACGTCACAGGCAGACCACCTCTGCAAAGCGAGGCAACAGAAAAAGCAGCTATCACTTATTGCACTAAAAATCAGCGACATCGCACTGAAAACTCCCCTCCGCCTCAGTGCAAAACCACCGACACCCCGCTCCTTACTTTCCGGTTCCTCGCTGAAAACTACAAATAAAAGTAATATTTGTACAAATAATAGTTTTATTTATATAAATATTAGTTTTATTCTTACAAATATAAGTTTTATTTATACTTTTCTCCGAGGAGGAGGGATATACCTACCGCAGTGGCGTAAAATACTTACCGAGGTAAAGGTAAATTTCTACTGTAGTGATACTATGTCTGTAGGGACGCAACGTGTTGCGTACGCAGAAAATCGCTTCACTGACCATAGGCAATCGGCGAGACCTGCAAAAAAAGTAAAGGGCAGACACACCGGTCTGCCCCTATTGATTTGCTTATACCCTCTTTTCCTAAAAAGGAACGAAGAGAATCTAATTAGTCAAAAAGTTTGTTGAACTCCTCAGTTGTAACAGTCTTCTCCTCGAGAGTAACCTGTTCCTTAAGAGCTGCGCCAAGCTTAACTTCTACGCAACGGTCGATGAGGTTGTCAACAGTTTCGCGCTTCTTGAGCATTTCCTTAACTGAGTTCTCAAGATACTCGTCTGGGATGTTCAACATGCCGTACTGAGCGAACTGCATGCGAGTAACTTCCTTGGCCATCTCGCGAACGTCCTTGTCGTCAACCTTAACGCCAGCCTTTTCAACGAGCTGCTCCTTGATGAGGTGCCAAGTGAGTTCCTGAATGCTCTTATCGTAGTTCTCGTCAACCTTCTTCTCATCGCCCTTAGCGTTAGCGAGCATAATCTTGCGAAGTTTCTCATCTGGGAACTCAAGTTTGCCAACCTTCTCAGTAATGTACTTGCGTGCATCGAGGATGAACTTGTAGTCGCTGTCCTTTTTGAACTGCTCCTCGATTCCGCCCTTAATCTTAGCGCGGAACTCTTCCTCTGTCTTGATGCCAGCACCTGGATAAACGCCTTCGAAGAGTTCTTCGTTGAGCGGGCCTGCTACGAAGCGTGTGATTTCTGAAACCTGGAAATTGAAGTCACCCTTGTGGTTGAGAGCGTCTTCCTTAGCAACCTTGAGGATTGAAGTGAGCTCTGCCTCGTTGTTGTCATATGCTGTAGCAGGGTTAAACTTGATAACGTCGCCAACCTTAGCATCAGCGAAAAGAGTCTTCTGGTCGTCGTTCTTGAAGTACTTAGGGAGCATAACAACGCCCTCAGCAGTAACGCCATCTTCCTTAGCGTTGCCAGCCTCGTCGAGCTCTGTGATTACGCCCTTGATCATATCGTTGTCCTGGTAAGAATCAACCTTGTCGTAGCTTCCGCCACGCTGGCGATACATATCTACCTGGCTGTTAACCATATCGTCAGCCACTGCCACGTTGTAATATGCGATCTTGTCATCCTTAGAAAGTTCTACATTGAACTCTGGAGCAAGAGCAAGTTCAAACTCGAACTTGAATGTGCCACCCTCAACAAGATTAACAGCGTCATTTGCAGCAGTTGGCATTGGTTCGCCGAGCATGTTCACCTTGTTCTCACGGATATATCCGTAGAGTTTCTCCTGAAGGAGTTTGTTAACCTCTTCAGCAAGAATAGATGTTCCGTACTGTTTCTTCACAAGACCTGCAGGAACCTTACCTGGGCGGAAGCCTGGCATGCTTGCCTTCTTACAAAACTCCTTGATAGCCTTCTTTACATTTTCCTCATAGTCAGCAGGAACGATTTCCGCTGTAAGCACTGCGTTGAGTGCGTCGATCTTCTGTAATGAAATATTCATTATTCAGCAATGTTTTTAATTATATTACTACTTATTTCTTATTCGTAAAACACACTAAAATCATGGCCAAACCTCATCATTGCTTGAGATTTGCCCACAATTAGCATGCAAAATTACGATTTTATCCCCGAATAGACAATTTTATGCAGACTTTTATCCGCTTTTAGAGTCAAAACGTCACAAAACGTCATTGTCGCAACTTTCATCGACAGAAACAACAGAAAAAGCGGACTGGCAAGGATTACAATCCTTCCAATCCGCTTTTTGCAAATCGTCTGCTTAACCTATTAATTGCCTTGAGCCTTTTCGTCAAGAGCTGCGATCTTTGCCTTAATCTCAGCAAGGTCTGCCTTGAGTTTCTCTACCTTGCGGTTTAATTCGTCAACGAGTCCGTTGCCAGACTTAGAAGAGAGAGTAAGGAAACCGAGGTTATTCTCGTAGGTCTTGATTTCATTTTTCAGAATATCGAACTGACGAACAAGGCGTTCACGCACCTTCCCGTCCGAATCATTGACCTCATTCTTAAAGCGGTTGATGCGACGCTGTGACGCACTGGCGCTAAGCGCACCATAGAGGCGGTCCATCTGTTCGCGAAGAGCCTTGTAGACAACATCCTTTTCCTTGAAAGGAACGTGACCGATAGCATTCCATTCTTCCTGAGCCTGTCGAAGTACCGGACGCATATCGCCTTCGAACTCTTCAGGATTGATTGCAGCGAGACGTCCTACAATAGCACGCTTCTTCTCCAAATTCTCGGTCTGTTCGTTATGCTGAGTTGAGTTTGCCACTTTCTTAGCATCGAAGAACTTGTCACAAGCCGCACGGAAGCGCTCCCAAAGGGAATCGCTGTACTTCTTAGGAACAGCACCTATAGCCTTCCACTGCTTCTGAAGTTCAACAAGAGCGTCTGCAGTTGCCTTCCAATCCGTACTGTCAGCAAGAGCCTCTGCCTTCTCACAAAGTTCCTTCTTCAGTTGGAGATTATTGTTGAGATTTTCTTTCGCCAACTTGTAATACTCTGTCTTAGCCTGGAAAAACTTATCGCAAGCAGCGCGGAAACGTTCAAATATTTTCACATTCATCTTCTGCGGAGCATAGCCTATGGTCTTCCATTTCGCCTGCATCTCTGTAACTTCTTCAGTCTTGGCGTTCCAGTCATTGAAAGAAGTGATGCTTTCCAGATCAATAGCCTCAACTGCCTCACAAAGTGCAGTCTTTTGGTCAAGATTACTCTGTTCCTCTTCCTTACGCTTCTCGAAATAATCCTGATGGCGCTTATTGATTACTGTCGACGCTTCCTTGAAGCGAGTCCATATTTCCTCGCGAAGTTCGCTTGCTACAGGACCGATTTCGCGGAACTCCTGATGCAACTGCTGCAACTTGCGGAAAGCGGAAATGACATCCGTCTCTTCAGCGAGTTTTTCGGCTGATTCACAAAGAGCAGTTTTGAGTTCAAGATTCTTCTTGAAATCGTAAGCACGAAACTCATTGTTGAGTTTCAAGGTGTCATAGAACTGCTCCACATACACCTGGTAAGTCTTCCAAAGATCGGTTGCCTTCTCTGCCGGAACATTCTTTATTTCATTCCACTCCTGCTGAAGAGCCTTAAAGTCATTGTATGACTTGTTGACCTCGTCTGGATTAGCGAGAATAGCCTTAATCTTTTCAATTATATCGAGTTTCTTCTGATAATTTTCTTCCTTCTGACGTTCCTGCTCCTGGAACTGCGCCGTTCTCTTTTCCTTGATCACAGCCATCTGCTCCTTGAACAAAGGTTCGTCTGCATTAGCGGCTGGCAAATACTCTTCAGGATTGCCACCGTTCTCAATAAATGTTTTGTAAGCCTCTTCTGTCTCCTGCTTGTGAATACGATAGAAGTTGCTCTTCAGCGCTTCCACTTCAAGACGAGAGATTGGTTCCTCGCCCTCAGCAATAGCCTTAAGGCGGTCAATAACCTCCTGTTTTGTGGCAAGTGGAGTAAATTTCTTGCTTTCATCGGTATCAGCCTCATTGTCTGCAACCTCAACCACCTCTTCTTCAAGAACTGGCGCAGTTGTTTCAAGAACAGTTTCGGCAACGTTAGTGTCTTCTGTCAATGCCTCTTGCTGGAGTTCCTCATTGACATTCTGAATGTCGGTCATCGCAGTTTAGTTTTTAATTAGTATTTAATTTGTCTCAAAAGTTCGTACGGACTCCTAAGACGGAATCCGTACCGAAATGCAAACTTAATGTTTTTTATTATTATTCTATAACTTTTTCGTTTTTTTCATCCCCACAAGGAAGATTTTACCGGAAAAGGCACAGCAAAAACACCTGTCAGTTATTAAACAGCTGCGTCAATCGCTGTACGAAAACGGTCAAATCATTACTATTGACACAGTACAGATAAACCATCGCAGCAGGGATTGCCAGCAACGACGAGTCAAAACGGTCGAGCATACCTCCATGCCCTGGAAGAATATTGCCTGAGTCCTTTATGCCAAGCTTACGCTTGAAGAGCGATTCGACCAAATCTCCCCAAGTACCAAAAATAACTACAACAATTGCCAAACCCGCCCAAACCAAACGATTATACAGGGCATCGCCTGCTCCCATTGGGAAGTAATGTGCAAGAATCTGCGAAACGATTATCGCAACGACTCCGCCTCCAATAGAACCCTCCCATGATTTTTTTGGTGATATGCGCGGGAAAAGACGACGCTTGCCTATGAGCGAGCCGACACAGTAAGCGCCCGAATCGCTTGCCCAAAGGAAGAAAAACACTGCAAGCTGATATATATATACATATTGTATAGTGCCGTCTGCTGTAGGAGCGAGGTATGCAAGAAAACTCAGGCACGACATTGGAAGCGCTATGTACATCTGAGCCATCATCGTATACGCCCAGTTATTTATCGAGTTCTTGCGGTCGAAATAAAGTTCTGTCACAAACAAATATATGATTGTAACGATGTAAGGAACAAAGATCTTGGCACCAAGGTCATGACCTGCAATGCCCATGTGATACATGAACATGGCGAGGAACAGATAAACACCTGCCACCGTTGATATGAAGCGGTTAATCTGCGCTCCGGCATTGCGGTTTAGCAATGTGCAGAATTCCCATATAATCATTCCTGTTACAACAGAGAACAGCGTTATATAAGCAACTGGATGAAGTACGATACATCCAATAACTACCGCAACAAACACCGCGCCTGTTATGCTCCTCAGTATCAAGTTGTTTTTCATGTCAAGTATTTTGTATTTCTTATGGTCTTTTTATTTCTGCTCCCCACCTGCAGTTTTCTGTTCCGCTTCTGCCTGCTTTGCTTTTTCAATCACTGCGTCAATTGCTTTTTGACGGATTATATCAGCATTTGCATCATCTGCCGAAGTATCTCCTGCGGTCTCCTTCTGCTCTTCAGCGTTCAATGCAAGGATTTCCTCCGTACGGGATGTCCAAGGGCGTTTTCCGAAAATACGTTCCACGTCCTCGGCGAAAATCACCTCACGTTCAACAAGGAGCTGAGCAAGCTGAGCGTGGCCTTCCTTATGCTCCACGAGAATCTTCTTCGCCCTTTCGTATTCCGAAGCTATAAGTTGCTTCACCTCCTCGTCAATGAGCTGAGCCGTGTGGTCGCTGTAAGGTTTGCTAAATGAATATTCCTCATTATTATAGTAGCAGAGATTAGGCAGGGTCTTTCCCATACCTGCGTACGCTATCATTCCGTATGCACGTTTTGTCACGGTCTCAAGGTCGTTCATCGCACCTGTAGAAATGCGTCCTACGCAAAGTTCCTCAGCCGCACGACCTCCGAGAGTAGCACATATTTCATCGAGCATTTCCTCTTTTGTCGTGATCTGGCGTTCCTCTGGCATATACCATGCTGCACCGAGAGCGCGTCCGCGAGGAACGATTGTAACCTTGACTAATGGGTTGGCATACTCAAGGAACCAAGATATCGTTGCATGACCAGCCTCATGAAGGGCTATGGTACGCTTCTCGGCAACGGTCATCACCTTTGTTTTTTTCTCAAGACCGCCTATGATACGGTCAACGGCATCATGGAAGAACTGCTTAGTCACCCACTCGCTATTGTTTCGAGCTGCAATAAGAGCCGCTTCGTTGCATACGTTTGCAATGTCTGCCCCTGAGAAACCTGGAGTCTGTCGGGCAAGCGTGTCCACATCGACCGTCTCGTCAATCTTTATCGGACGAAGATGCACGTTGAAGATTTCCTTACGCTCGTTGAGGTCCGGAAGGTCCACATGTATCTGACGGTCGAAACGTCCTGCACGCAAGAGCGCCTTGTCAAGAATGTCGGCGCGGTTCGTTGCTGCAAGGATGATGACTCCGCTGTTAGTGCCGAATCCGTCCATCTCTGTAAGCAACTGATTAAGCGTATTCTCGCGTTCATCATTACCGCCCATATTGACAGACTTGCTACGAGCACGGCCTATGGCGTCAATCTCGTCGATAAAGATGATGCACGGAGCTTTTGCCTTTGCTTGCTGGAAGAGGTCACGCACTCGTGATGCGCCTACTCCCACAAACATCTCCACGAAGTCTGAACCCGACATCGAGAAGAACGGCACGTTTGCCTCGCCTGCCACAGCCTTGGCAAGCAAAGTCTTACCAGTTCCAGGAGGGCCCACAAGCAATGCACCTTTCGGAATCTTACCGCCGAGAGTTGTGTATTTCTGGGGAGTCTTAAGAAAATCGACAATTTCAAGCACTTCCTGTTTAGCTCCCTGCTGACCTGCCACATCCTTGAATGTGACACGTGCAACAGTCTTGTCGTCCTTCTCAAAGAGTTTGGCCTTCGACTTGCCGACACTGAAAATGCCGCCACCCATGCCGCCTCCACTCATTCGGCGCATGATAAAGACCCACACCACAATAATTAGGATGAGCGGACCGATATTCCAAAGTAAAGTCACGAACAGGCCATCCTGCTGCTCATACTGCACATCGCCTGTAAAATTACCAGCTTCACGCTCCTTGTCGAGAAAATTTTCAAGGTTCTCCATCGAGCCGAATTCCACTTTTACAGCCCGAGGATTGGTCTTGCTGCCCTTCAGCACGTTGCCAAAAATATGCTTCTCGCCCAGAGTGTTAGGCACCATCGTCAACGAACCCTTGTCCTTATCGACAGTAATTTTACTCACGTAATTCTTTTCAACGCACTCCTTAAACTTCACATAGCCGATTTCCTTTGACGCGCCACCGTCGGAGCGTGTCATTATCATAAAAATCAGTCCTCCGATAAGGAACATATAGAGCCAGCTAAAGTTGAATCTAGGAGCGTCCTTCTTACCTCCCTGATTCTGATTATCTCCCTGGTTTTGATTCTGATTATTGTCGTTCATAGAAAAAAATGGCATTCACGCCGCTTCCGCACACGGCAGCAGCACCCTACCCGCTATTAGTTTAGTCAATATCTGGTATGTCTGTATAGTCGGCATCCTCCCAAAGGTTGTCAACATCATAGAACTCACGAGTTTCAGGCAAGAAGATGTGAACAACCACATCCACATAGTCCATTGCGATCCACAAGCAATTTCTCAGCCCATCGACCGAAACCGGCTTCTGCCCAGCGCCTTTTCGAGCGGCCTCCCTCACTGAATCATATATTGCCGAAATCTGCGAAGGTGAATTTCCTTCACAAATCACCAAATATTTGCAGATTGTATCATCGACCTTCGTGAGATCTACGATTCTTATACCCTTTCCTTTCTTATCCTTTATACCTTCTGTAATACTGTCAAGCAGTTGCTTAAATTCGTTCATGTCCTTAATTATAATATTTGTGCAAAGATAAGTCTTTTACCGCATTCGGAGAAAACAAAACTCCGCTTTTTGCTTTTTTAATAAACAAAAGCGGACAAACGAATGTTCCGAACGACATACACAAAATAAAAAAGCCATGTCCTTGTGGAACATAGCCTAAAATTACTAATGAAAACATCGTTGGGATACCAGGGCTCGAACCTAGAATAACAGGACCAGAATCTGTTGTGTTGCCAATTACACCATATCCCAATCATTGACTACCCGCAAGCAGCGAAACCATCGCCACATCGCAAATAATCTCAGAAAATCAGGTTGTTAAAGAAGTTGGGATACCAGGGCTCGAACCTAGAATAACAGGACCAGAATCTGTTGTGTTGCCAATTACACCATATCCCAATTTCCATATGTCTGCAACCTCATTTCTGAATTGCGGTGCAAAGGTACTGCTTTTTTTTAATCCGCAAAACATCTTAAGTCTTTTTTTGGTCAAACAACAATAAAATCTTATAAAATAAGTCTCCCTATCCTCTTTTCAGAATTTTTCAAAGCGCACCGATTCATTACAAATGCTTAAGCGTTTGCATACAAACGGAGCAGCGTTTACGAAAAAACGCTTAAGCAAAAATTTATCAACGAGCGCTCGTTTGTGATTTTTCGAGCCCTCATTTAAATTCAAACGAGCGCTCGTTAACTAGTCTGCACTCCCTCATCGTTCCGAGCAAAAGGCAAAAAAGCATTGTTTTTCATGGTACATTACAAAAAAAGTCGCATATTTGCATTAACAACAATGTTAACTATCTGAAACATTTTAAATAATACATCATGAAACTACTCACATCGTTGCTGGTGGGAGCGGCTCTCGTCGCAATGCCAGCCAATGCGCAGAAAAATGCGGAAAAGGTCAATGAGACCATCGCTACAATCGAGAAAGTAAACGACTACTGGCAGGCTAACCACAAGGCTGAATGCCGCGGGTTCTGGGACAACGCAGCTTACTTTACAGGCAACCAGGCAGTATACGAACTGACCAAGAAGCCTGAATATCTGAGTTACGCCATCCGCTTTGCAGAGCACAACAACTGGAAGGGCGCGACCCAACCGGACAAGAACAGATGGAGATATAAAACATACGGCGAAGGCATGGACTTCGTTCTTTTTGCCGATTGGCAGATTTGTTTTCAGGTGTATATCGACCTCTACAACATCGAGCATCGTGCAGAGCGTCTTGAGCGCACACTCGAAGTGATGTGTCACCAAGCGAGCATGAAGGAGAAAGATTTTTGGTGGTGGAGCGACGCCCTCTACATGGGTCTTCCAATCTTCACTAAGCTCTACAAAGTAACTGGAGACCAGAAACTTCTCGACAAGCAGTACGAATGTTTCGTATGGACCGACAGTCTATTGTTCGACACAGAGGCTCAGCTCTACTATCGCGACGCAAAATACATCTACCCTAAGGTTACAACAGCCTGCAACAACGGAAAGAGTTTCTGGGCACGCGGCGACGGTTGGGTTCTTGCAGGACTCGCAAAGGTTCTCGAAGACCTTCCAAAAGACAGCAAATATCGTCCGTTCTATGTAAAACGTTTCCAGCAGTTGGCTGAAGGCGTGGCGCGCTGCCAGCAGGAAGAAGGATATTGGAGCCGCTCAATGCTCTGCGAGGATGATGCTCCTGGCTACGAGACAAGCGGTACTGCATTCTTCACTTACGGAATGCTTTGGGGTGTAAACAACGGGCTTCTAAATGCAAAGAAATACAAACCTGTTATCGACAAGGCTTGGGACTATCTTACAACTAAGGCCCTCCAACCAGACGGCAGCATCGGTTACGTCCAGCCTATCGGCGAAAAGCCAGACCCAACACGCAAGGTTGATGCCCGTTCACAGGCACCATTCGGTACAGGCGCATGGTTGCTTGCAGCTTGCGAATACATCAACTACTTGCAGAAGTAACATTTAAGCGCATAGAACTACTTAACAGAGAAATATCTTACCTTACAAGGGCGCCTCAACACGTGGCGCCCTTTGTTTTTCAGTTTTTTTTCACCTTTGCCCCCGAAAAGCCCTCTGTTATTGGCTTTTTTATTAACTTTGCATAAATTAGAATAAAAAGGCAACAGCAGATTGCAACAAGGTAGTCCTGATGACAATATCTGAACTCATAAAGAAAAGAGAGAAAACCGCATTCTCATTTGAAGTGCTCCCGCCGCTCAAAGGCACAGGCACAGCAAGCCTGTTTAAGACAATCGACACATTGAAGGAGTTCGATCCTCAATACATAAACATCACCACACACAGGAGCGAGTTTGTCTATACTGAAAGAGAAGACGGTACCTACGAGCGTCGCAGCCTGCGTCGCCGCCCTGGTACGATTGCTGTGGCGAGCGCCATCATGCACAAATACGACATCAAGGTCGTGCCCCATGTGCTTTGTAGCGGATTCACAAGGGAAAGTATCGAATACATGCTGCTCGACCTCCAATTTTTAGGTATCAAGGACATCCTGGTGCTGAGAGGCGACAAAGCCAAAGACGAGCCATCTTTCCGCCCCGTGAAAGACGGTTACAGTCATGCTACGGAACTGATTGAGCACATCAACATCTTCAACAGCGGCAAATTCATTGACGGCACGCCAATCAAGTCGCCAGGCGATAATTTCAGTTACGGAGTGGCTTGCTATCCAGAGAAGCACGACGAAGCGCCTAATATGGAATCAGACCTAAACGTACTGAAAATGAAGCAGGACTTGGGTGCAGATTACGCTGTGACACAGTTATTCTACGACAACAGGAAATACTTTGACTTTGTAGACAAAGCCCGCAATGCTGGAATAACCATCCCTATCATTCCAGGGATCAAGCCTTTGGCTAAAATGACACAACTTTCCGTCGTACCTAAGACGTTCCATCTGGATATCCCGCAGGAACTGGCATCAGAAGCATCTCGTTGCAAGACGGACGAAGAAGTCAAGCAGTTGGGCATAGAATGGAGCACTGCACAATGCAAGGAGTTGATAGCACACGGAGTGCCATCAATTCACTTCTACACAGTGTCGGCAGTTGACAGCATCAAGCAAATTGCAGAAAGAATATATTAACACAGAAGACATAAGAGCATGGATTTCAACAGCGTCATAGGACACGAAGAAATAAAGCGTCGCCTAATCAGCGAAGCAGACAAAGGCAAGGTGGCTCACGCCATCATGCTTTGCGGACCTGAAGGCAACGGAGCCATGGCTATAGCACTGGCATACGCTCGCTACCTGCTCTGTAAGTCTGAAGACAAGCACGACGGCAACGTATGCGGGAAATGCTCCTCATGCGCCATGACAGACAAATTGCAACATCCCGACCTGCACTTCGCTTTTCCTATCTACAAACTCTACTCCGCCCCAAAACCGACATACTGCGATGATTTTCTTAAGGAATGGAGAGGGATGCTATTGCAGTCTCCCCATTTCGGTTATGAGGAATGGGCGGCAGAATGTGACGCGCAAAATCACCAATTGATGATTTACGCCGACGAAAGTGACAACCTCAACCGCAAACTTGGTCTCAAGTCAAGTCAGGGCGGATACAAAGTAGTAATTGTATGGCTGCCCGAAAAGATGCACGAAGCATGCGCCAACAAGTTGCTGAAACTTCTCGAAGAACCGCCGCACAAGACAGTGTTCTTACTCGTATCGGAAGACCCCGACAGGGTTATTCAGACAATACGCAGTCGCACACAGATGATAAGCGTTCCACGCCTGCCAATAGAGGCCGTAGAGCAAATCCTGACGGAGCAAAACGGCATTCTGCCAGCCGAGGCAAAACGCATAGCACGCCATACGGCAGGCAATATGGTAGCAGCGCAACGAACCATACGTGACAACTCCGAAGCAGAACTTTTCTTCGAACTTTTTGTTAGTCTGATGCGCCTTTCATACATGCGCAAGGTGAAGGAAATGAAGCAGTGGAGCGACAAAGTTGCCGGACTGGGAAGAGAACGGCAGAAGAACTTCCTCGCTTATTGCCAGCGCATGATAAGGGAAAACTTCATATACAACTTCCATTCGCCAGAGCTCAACTACATGAACGAAAGCGAAGCCGATTTTGCAGTAAAGTTTGCGCCGTTTATCAACGAACGCAACGTAATCGGCATTATGGAAGAGCTGGCGCTGGCACAACGCCACATCGAGCAGAACGTAAACCCTAAAATGGTCTTCTTCGACTTCTCGCTAAAGATGATTGTGCTTATAAAAAACAGATAAGAACCAATAACTCAAATAACATAATAATCATACATGAGCGAATACAAATCAGGTAACGGATGCTGCGGACTTAGCATTAAGGGATGCAGCAAACATACCGACAAACTTAACACATACGACTGGCTTGCCGACCTACCGGACAACGCACAGGCATGCAACATCGTGGAGGTTCAGTTCAAACCGCCACGCAAGGGATACTTCTACAATTCTAACAACCTCGACCTTGTGAAAGGAGATGTCGTTGCAGTTGAATCAAGTCCAGGACACGACATTGGAACTGTGACCATGACAGGCCGTCTCGTTCCGTTGCAACTCAAAAAAGCGAATCTCAAACCAGGCACAGAACTAAAACGCATTTACCGCAAGGCAAAACCTGTCGACTTAGAGAAGTTTGAGGAGGCTAAGGCACGCGAGCACGCCACCATGATCGAATCACGACAGATTGCTCTCGACCTCGGATTGAAGATGAAAATCGGCGACGTGGAATACCAGGGCGATGGAAACAAAGCCATATTCTATTACATCGCTGACGAACGTGTCGACTTCCGCCAGCTCATCAAGGTCTTGGCTGAACGTTTCCATGTAAGAATCGAGATGAAGCAAATCGGTGCGCGTCAGGAAGCTGGTCGCATCGGAGGCATAGGACCTTGCGGACGTGAATTGTGCTGTTCTACATGGATGACAAACTTCATCAGTGTATCAACAAGCGCAGCACGATTTCAGGACCTCTCGTTAAATCCGCAAAAACTTGCAGGACAATGCGCGAAACTCAAATGTTGCCTCAACTATGAGGTAGACCAATATGTAGAATCGCTCAAGCGTTTACCTTCAAAAGAAATTGTGCTACAGACCCAGGACAACGACTATTACTTCTTCAAGGCCGACATTCTGAACCATAGCATCACCTACTCTACAGACAAACACATACTTGCCAACGAATCGACTATCAGCGCACGACGTGCTTTTGAAATAATCAAGATGAATCGTGAGGGGAATAAACCAGAGGCGCTAACAGAGGACGGTGCACCTGTAGAAGCAAAGTCGCTTGACTTGCTTGAACAGGAAAATATCAACCGCTTTGACAAAACAAAGAAAAAGAAGAAAAAACGCAAGGACGCTTCTTCTAATGACAGAAGGGCTAATGACTCTCGCAACAATGAGGCTCGCAGTAACAATGTTGCAGAAAAATCTCCGAAAGAATCGTCTGCTGCCGAAAACGGCAAGAACCCTGCTAGAAAAAACGACAGCAGGAACAGACAAAGACGCGGCGGAGGAGGTGGTGGCAACCGACCTAAAAACACAGAGCAGCAAAATGCTCAGCAATCTTAATTACTGCTCGTAGCATAAGTTGCAATGTCCAAAATCAAGAATATATCAATGGGGCTATTATGCTTGACATCAATGGTGTCGTGCATTAATAGCCCTATTGTGCATAAATACGAATCTTTGGACGCAAATGGATGGGACGCGAGCGATACTGTTCACTTTGAAATTCCGGTTCAAAGCAAAGACATGGCAAGTACCTTGCACATCGGCGTACGTACTACCGAGGACTACCCTTTTACCGACCTCAACCTAAGGGTTTTCATCAAGCGCAACGGGAAAAAACAGACAAGCAAGGATTTTAAAATAAACATCTACGGAAAAAGCGGGAAGGCGAAAGGTGACGGATTTCTCTATCATGAAAACAAGTCAACGCCTTCCGTGCCTTTAGATTTAAAGGCTGACAGCACCTACACGATAAGTATCGTGCACAAGATGAGGAGTTCGCCCATTTGCGGAATCAGCGACATCGGCATCTTAATCGATTAAAGTCAGGAAAGAGTCCTTTTATTTCTCTCCGCATCCATTCGCAAGAAAATGAACAGCAGAATCGTGAATCCCCACAGCGACGATCCGCCATAACTAAAGAACGGGAGTGGAATACCTATCACGGGGGTCAGTCCTAATACCATGCCCACATTGACAAACAGGTGGAACAAGAATATACACAGCACCGAATAACCATAGACTCGTGCCAAAGTATCAGGCTGCCGCTCAGCCAAGACTATCAAACGCCAGATAAACACCAAGTAGAACAACAGCAGCCCTGCGCTACCCACAAATCCCTCCTCCTCACCTATCGTACAGAAAATGAAATCCGTATCTTGCTCAGGCACATAGCGGAGTTTAGTCTGCGTCCCGTTCAAGAAGCCCTTGCCAAATACCCCCCCAGAGCCTATTGCAATCTTTGCCTGATTCACATTATATCCTGCGCTACGAATATCGTCGTTCATACCCAAAAGCACTTCTATTCGCACTCGCTGGTGCGGTTGGAGCACTTTCTCAAACACATATCCGCAAGCATAATAAAAGCCCAAAGAAAGGACCGCAAATGACGCCACAAATGCCAGTTTGTACACCTTGGTGACTATTGAGGTCACTATCAGATATATCACCATTAAAGCATTCAGAACAATCTGCACCTGACAGACGTTGCAAGGAATCACATAGACAGAAAACAGCATGGCAAGCGCTGTACCTCCAAGGACCCCACACGACATAACCTTCACGACTTCAAGCCTCCTTCCAAACACCCATGCCATACCAATTGTAAACAAAGATATCAGCAGATGAACCACAAACTCTCCTATCACCACAGGCATAAGAGGTATAGTCTCGCTACCGTAGCGTATGCCCACCACAAAGTAGACAATCATGGCAAAAGCCGTAAATAGAAACGCGCCGGTCATACCTTCACGATAAAGCACAAGGAAGAAAGCCAAATAGACCAATGCCGAACCCGTTTCCTTCTGGCACACAATGAGAACCATCGGAAGAAGAATCAGCCCAACAACCTTCAGAAACTGCTTGGTATTGCTAAGCGTAAAGCCATAATTGTTCATAAATTTGGCTATGGTAAGAGCTACAGCGAACTTGGAGAACTCTGCCGGCTGCAACTTCACAGGCCCGATAGGAATCCACGACCGCGAACCTTTCGTCTCGGGGGCAATGACAATCGTAACGATCAGCAGCGTCACCATTATCATATAGACAAAATAGGCGGAAGTATCGTAAAAACGCTTCTCAATAAGCAGCAGCATTGAGCCAAGCACCAACGATGTGCCTATCCATACAAGTTGCTTACCGCTGTTCGTCCCCCATCCAAAAATATCCGGATTGACAAAATCGTAACTAGCACCGCAAATAGAAAACCACCCCCAAACGACAAGCGTCAGATACATCAGTATCGTCCACCAGTCGAGCGAAGCTAGCACGCCTTTATTTCTATTGTCTACCTGTGACATCATTCTTACTGTAAATTACCGCAAGTCTGTTTCCAGACGTTTTTCATTCTCCAACATCAACGCTTAAGCGTTTTACTTCAAACGAGGGCTCATTTATTTATAAACGAGGGCTCATTCATTTACAAACGAGGGCTCATTTATTCACAAACGAGCGCTCGTTTATCTAAACATCCGGAGTCTTGATATAATCAGTGTTAGTATCAACAATTACACGTTTCTGAATCTCATTGGCACGAACCTTACTTGCCTCCGACAACGAATCCGTGAGATACTGCTCTATCATCAACGCACCGATAGGCACTCCGTATGTCGCACCGAAACCACCATTCTCCACATAGACCGCTATGGCAATCTTAGGTTCGTTCATCGGAGCAAAACCCATAAATGCAGAGTGGTCCTTACCCCTATTCTGTGCCGTGCCAGTTTTACCGCACACATCGTAAAGAGCGGAGTTTGCGCCACGGCACGTACCTCCTGTAACAGCTAGCCTCATGCCCCGCACTATATTGTCATACCACTCCCTGTCTACCATCGTGCGATGTTCCACCAGCAGACTGTCATGAAGCGGTTCACCGCCAATCTCCTTAACAATGTGCGGAGTGATGTAATGACCGCGATTAGCAATGGTTGCACCAAGATTAGCAATCTGCAACGGAGTAAGAGTCACCTCACCCTGGCCAATCGAAATACTGATTACCGACAGCGGATTCCAACTTCCCTTGTAAGCGGAATCGTAATAACCAGCATTAGGAATAAACCCACGCGACTCGCCAGGCAAGTCCACGCCCAGCTTATAGCCGAAGCCCATAGACACCATATAGTCCTTCCAGCGAGTCATAGCATCTTGAATATCCGCATACTCACTTCTGTTGTTAAGCATATAATAGAGTCCCCAACAGAAATAGGCGTTGCACGACGTAGCCAAAGCCGGCTCCAAAGGAATCGGCGAACCATGAGCATGACATCCCACCTTCATACCCCTAAAGCGAAAACCTCCAGAGCAAGGATAAGACGTAGACGGAGTTATTATCCCCTCCTGCAACAAAGTCAGTCCCTGTGACGTCTTAAACGTCGATCCAGGAGGATAAACACCCTGTATCGCACGGTTTATCAACGGTTTGTTAGGGTCGCGCCCCATCATCAGCATTCTCTTGCCACGATACTTGCCTTCGAGAAAACGCGGATCGTAAGTAGGCGACGACACCATGCAGAGAATTTCCCCCGTACTCGGCTCGATAGCGACAATACTTCCCAGTTTGTTCTCCATCAGGCGCTCGCCCAACTTCTGGAGTTCAAGGTCGATGCTAAGCGTCAAGTCCTTACCGGCCACAGGGTCAACATCATACTCGCCATTCTTATACGAACCACGAATTCGCCCACGAGAATCGCGCAGCAAAACCTCCACACCCTTATCGCCTCGAAGCACCTCTTCATAAGAGCGTTCAACTCCCTGTTTGCCTATGTAATCGCCTGGAATATAATAATCGTCCTTATCTATTTCGCGCTGCGAAACCTCCGCCACGTCACCTAATATATGCGCGGCGTTAGGGCCCGAATACTGCCGGATGGAACGTTTGCGAACATAAAAGCCCGCATACTGAAACATCTTCTCCTGAAAGAAGGAAAATTCCTCTGTAGGCAATTGGCCCAAGAAAAGTTGCTGCGTATAAGTGGAATAACCAGGATTGCGCATAGGATCTTTCAAATACGCCATGCGCTCATCAAAATACTGTCGCGTTATACCCAACGAGTTACACAAGTCCAAAGTGTCAAGATTTTTCACCTCCCTCAACACAACCATCACGTCGTATGCAGGTTGGTTATACACAAGCAGCTCGCCCTTACGGTCGTATATAACACCACGCGAAGGATAAATAACTTTATTCAGAAAGGCATTCATATCGGCCGACTCCTTATAGTTGCCATCGCCGAGCTGCAGAAAAGCTAAACGCGCCACATAAGCCATAACGATAAAGAACGCTATGGCACCAAGCACAAACTTGCGATATTCATACCTCTGCGACTTCATACCGTCAGCTATTATCCGCGCTTAGAATTATTTATCATTATTTCAACGAATAGCAGTATCACTGTTGACATCAACGAACCACCGCCTATAGCTAAAAGAGTCAGTTGCCAGTTAGCAAGACTAAACGCTTCAAGCATATAAAAAGATGCATGAAGAACCAACATCGAGAATAGCAGATAAGGAATATAGAGCCATAGCCCCATCGTTTTTATCGTTGGAGTAAAGTCATCAGACACGTCACGAGGTTTAAACAGGCGCAAAAGAACAGGCTGAACCATAGCAAGAAAAGTCATACTCGCCATGCACATACCCATAGTATCGGAAAACATATCAAAAACCAACCCAGTAACGAATCCCCAAAGCAGAATCCCGATCCTTGAAGTACCAAAATGGAATCGCACCACCATATAGCCAATGATCAGCGCTGTAGCATAATTCCACAAATGAATATGGTTCATGATAGCAATCTGCACAACCATCAAGGTAATAAAGCGCACCATGCGCGACAAAAAAACGCTACCCATTGATCATCTCATTTTTCATTCGACAAAGATTCCGCCTCTTTCTCCAGCAGCTTACGCTCCTCATTGACATAATCAGCAATTACGCTAACATCACGTAATGTAGAGAAATCCACATATAGTTTAACTCGCAACAAATGGTCCAGACCGTCCGACGAACTCGTAAAGTCAACCACCTCACCTATAGGCAATCCTGCAGGGAAAATATCAGAAAACCCATTAGTCTCAACCGTCTCACCGCACTCCACATTTGCATGACGCGGAATATCAGTCACATACGAAATCATCGCATCGCCATGTTCCCACTGCATCGTACCGAAATACTCCGAATCCTTCAGCCTGCAACTTATGTGAGAATTGACATTGATAAGAGGCATCACTATTGAATAGTGATCGGAGGCCAAAGCAACAATACCTACAACTCCTGCAGAACAGACCACGCCCATTTCTGGATGTACGCCGTCAGCCGTACCTCTATTTATTGTCAGAAGATTAGCATTGCGGTGCAATGTTGAATTGACCACCTCTGCGTCAATCAAATTATTGCTCGCTTCGAGACCTGCCAAAGGCAAAGAGTCGGCAATCAAAGCATTCAGTTCGTTTTCCAGTTGATTAATTCGTTGCTGCAGCCTGACATTGTCCGAAGACAACTGGCGGTTTACACTCTTCAAATTCAAATATGAGGTAATCCCGCTTACAGCCGAATAGTAAGCGCCCGACACAGCGTTAGCAGAAGTCAGGAACACACTTCCTTGATAACTGTTGAAACGGAACATCACCACTAGACTCACCGCTTCCAGCATCAAGAACACCAACCAATATTTATAACGAACTAGGAACTCTAATAGATTACCCATCTGGATTATAATTTAACAAAGAGCGATCTACTGTCGCTCAGCGCAGTACATCGCACATTTGCCCTACCGACTATTATATAAAGACAGGGGCAGACATTCTCTGCCTGCCCTGTCCTATTCCATGTTATCTCATCAAGAACGAGAAGTTGTGTACGTTCTTAAGAGCAATATCTGTACCACGAGCCACACAGAGCAACGGATCGTCTGCCACATGGAACGGAATTTTGATTTTATCCTCAAGACGCTTGTCAAGTCCGCGAAGCAGCGCACCGCCTCCAGTAAGCCAGATACCATTCTTAACAATGTCGGCATAAAGTTCTGGCGGAGTCTTCTCCAGCGCTCCAAGCACCGCTGTCTCAATCTTCGCAACAGACTTGTCAATACAATGAGCAATCTCCTGATAACATACAGGAATAGCCATAGGAAGCGCTGTTATACGATTTGGTCCATGAACGATGTAGTCCTCTGGAGCATTCTCGCCGAGGTCTGTAAGTGCCGAACCGACTGTCTCTTTGATTCGTTCCGCCATACGTTCACTGACGAGGACATTGTGCTGACGGCTCATGTATTCCTTTATGTCTGCCGTAAAATCGTCACCAGCCACACGAATAGAATTGTTAGTTACTATTCCTCCGAGTGAGATTACGGCAATTTCAGTAGAACCGCCACCTATGTCAACGACCATATTGCCTTCCGGAGCCTCTACGTCGAGACCCACACCGATAGCCGCCGCCATTGGCTCGAAGATCAAATACACATCACGTCCGCCAGAATGCTCTGCACTGTCGCGCACTGCACGGAGTTCAACTTCGGTAGAACCCGAAGGCACACCGATTACCATTCTCAAAGATGGCGAGAAAAGATGACGGCCTGTGTTTGCCATTTTAATGAGTCCACGCATCATCTGCTCACACGCATAGAAGTCGGCAATAACACCGTCGCGCATAGGGCGGCATGTACGAATGTTCTCATTGGTCTTCTCATACATCATCTTCGCTTTCTTGCCCACCGCAATCATCTTGTTTGTGTGGCGGTCAAGCGCTACAACTGAAGGTTCGTCGACAACAATCTTGCCGTTGCGGCAGATGATTGTGTTCGCCGTACCGAGGTCCATAGCGATATCTTGTGTTAAAGAAAAGAATCCCATATTCAGTTAAGGAGTTAAGGAGAAGGCTATTTGAACAAACGTCTCACAACCCTACAACCTCAAACTTTAAATTTATTTATTTGCGAAATAAGCGTGAATAGCAGTGTCGTAGTGTGAACTTACTCCAAATGCCTGCATAGCAAACCACTTGCGCTGCTCCTTAGTTGTCTCTGCGCCCTGAGCCTTAACGATGTCAAGAAGCGGACCATATTCGGCCTTACTTGGAACAATAACAACATCGTTGAAGTTCTTTGCACCGGCACGAATAAGAGAAATTCCGCCTATATCGATCTTTTCGATAATTGTTGGCTCGTCGTTTGTGTTAGCTACAGTCTCCTCAAATGGATAGAGGTCAACTATAACGAGGTCAATTTCAGGAATCTCATACTTTGCCATTTCCTGCTGATCGCTTTCGAGTTCGCGACGTCCAAGAATACCGCCGAATACCTTTGGGTGCAAAGTCTTAACACGCCCGCCAAGAATTGAAGGGTAAGAAGTAAGGTCTTCCACCTTCTGACACTCGTAACCGAGACTTTCTATAAAACTTTGAGTTCCACCTGTTGAAAGGAACTTAACACCGTTCTTATTCAACTCTGCCAACAACTCGTCCAGTCCATCCTTGTGGAAAACTGACACAAGCGCAGTCTTAATTTTCTTTGTTTCTGCCATAATAATATCTTTTGTTTCTGTTTTTTCGATTAACGTATATTGTAAAGTGCAAAGTTACGCATTTAAATCGAACATATTCCTATCGCAGAAAACCTTTTTTCCGCAGCACGTTCAATTTAACAATTCCGAGGCTAACGAATAGTCTCGCTAGTAATCTTTACTACCTCTTCGCCTACCCTTTTGTCTGCTTCACGAGGATAATAAACCGGAGCGTCTTTCTGCATAGGCAGAACCCTCAGTTCCAGGTCTGAGACACCTTCAGGAAGACGCCACAAACCAAACATGAACGGACGCCCGTAGTAGAAATTGTCGGCCACAAGTTTGCCATTGCTGTAAAGGCGAGCACAATCACCCCTGTAATCAATCTTAAGCAAATTGCGCCCTTGCTTGAGCGAATCAGGAATCGCTATCTGATAAACTGCAGCACGCTCAAAATCTTCATCCGACGGAGCCACCGCTACCTTTGCCCGTCCCTTCACTATAATCCGCTCTCCATCGGCATCCTTGATTTTCTCAAATGAAACATTCACATTTCTCGCATCTTCCTCCTTTTCGTCAAGGAACAGCCGCTCAGCCTCCTCCGACTTAAGCAAATAGATATTCTTATAAACTGGACGTGCCAATCCGCGCGCCTTCACGTTCTTCAGCGTTTTGCCATCAATGCATATAGTTGTCGGAATACCCTTTACCTGCTCCATATAAATCTTGCCGTCGCGCTTTGCTACAAGTT
>Ga0233378_1000072_pt1 | contig 36428 bp, 36 predicted proteins | sample ElkDunMinimDraft_7_FD_180690 | JGI IMG/M metagenome (GOLD analysis project Ga0233378, IMG submission 180690) | Fecal eukaryotic communites from dung pellets of Tule Elk in California, USA - Elk Dung E4 | ecosystem: Host-associated > Mammals > Digestive system > Large intestine > Fecal | place... | reverse complement strand
TATATCCGTTGAGTGCATGCGTTCTCTCTTCACTCTCATTCCAATGCCCATTACCATCTTCTGTCTTCTTTGCCCATGCGTATACACTATTATCCTCTGCGATATATGCCCATGAACGAGTTGACAATGAAACAGAATTGTCAACAATCTTCTTAGTTGAACCATCTGAATTGAATGTCAAGTCCTCATCAAATCCTGCATTCACTATATAATGTGTCACATCCTCATCGTTTTGTCCCATCGAACTTACTGGATACAAAACTAAGGTAATTGCTATCGATAGTATTTTGAACAATTTCATATTGATAATGATATGTTTGTTTAAAGGTTAGACGTTATTTGTGCAAATATACAGATATTTGGGTATTCAGCATATTAAGAATGCTTAAAACTTAATGTTTAGCATTTAAGGACCACGTCCTCAATTTTCCCTGTGGGCTGAATTCTCACCTGAAAGGGGTTGGAATGAGAATGGATATGGGTATGGTGATAAAGGTACTCTGTATTTACCCCTTAATAGTATTATTCTCACATCTCGTACCCAACATGTTCAAGATTCGTACACAACGTTCTTTTGACGATATGTTGATTTAGTTCTTTTTGTCTTAAGAATAAAGCAAACCTTTTTCTCCAATTCTGTGTTAAGTAATAAGCTGGTAAATAGAGGTTTCATATTGTGTCGCCACAAAAGTTGAGGAGGAATTATTCGCCTGCACACGCCTTGCCCTAAAAAGCGAAAGGAGATGGAGAGTAGACAACTGTGATGATGGAACGTAAATATGAGTGTTGGATTATGAATTCTTGACTATTTTTTCTATCTTTGTAATGGTTATAAGGATATCCTTTGACTAAACCAAGTTGGTTAACTTTATTCTAATATTTATGGAACTATATGTCGGAATGGAATATGTGAGCGAAACTGTTGTGGATGAGAGCAATACGGCTTTGGCGATGGGTTCTGGCGATTTACCAGTGCTTGCCACCCCTGCGATGGTTGCGCTAATGGAGAATGCTGCCATGAATGCCGTTGCGCCTTGTCTAACAGTGGAACAGACTACAGTGGGAGGACATATCAATGTGGTTCATCTTGCTCCTACGAAGATGGGGGAGAGTGTGCATGCCAAGGCACTCCTTAAGAATGTTGAGGGAAGAAAATTAACTTTTGAAGTCTGTGCCTTTCAGGATGAAAAATTGATAGGAGAGGGCACACACGTGAGGTTCATGGTGGATAGAGGACGATTTATGAAATAACTTACTAACTTTTAATAAAAACATTAACATGGGAATTAAATCAAAACTGATTGCTTCGTCAATCTTTGCTTTGAGCATTGCGGGCAACTCTTTTGCAGGTGAGCCTCAGACTGCTCAGAATCCAAATGAAGAACCTAAGGTGGCTTATCTTTTCACTTATTTTAATGGCAATGCACCTCATGAGGAGCAGATATGCTATGCATTGAGTGATGATGGCTATAACTTTACTCCGCTTAATCATGGAAACCCTGTCATCAAGAGTGACTCGATTGCGCTTACTGGTTGCGTGCGCGATCCCCACATCTTGCGTTGCGAGGATGGTAAGACTTTCTACATGGTTGTGACAGACATGAAGTCAAGTCTTGGCTGGAGTTCTAACCGCGGCATGGTGCTCTTGAAGAGTACAGACCTTATCAACTGGCAGCATAGCACTGTGCATTTCCCTACCAAGTATCCTAAGAAGTGGGGGAATGTTATTCGCGTGTGGGCACCAGAAACAGTGTACGATAAGAATACCGGCAGGTACATGGTATTCTATTCGCTCCGCACAAGCGATCACGACTCGTTTGACCGAATTTACTACAGTTATGTGAATGACGACTTCACCGATCTTGAGGGCGAACCAATCTATATGTTCGACAATGGCCGTGCCACTATCGATGGCGACATCGTATTTAACGAAGATGACCAGCTCTACCACCTCTTCTACAAAAGCGAGTCAGGACGCGGAATCTTCCAGGCAACAGCAAAGCAACTCACTCCGGAGCGCGGCAAACGTCCAGGTTCTCAGTGGACAATGGTTCCAGGCAATGTGGAGCAGACTAATAAAGCCGTTGAAGGTGTAGGCGTATGCAAGAGTTTGGACGGTAAGTCATGGATTATTATGTACGACTGCTACATGGACGGACACTACCAGTTCTGCAAGAGTGCTGATTTGAAGAACTTTGAATTCGTTCAAGACACAAAAACACAAGGCAAGTTCACCCCTCGCCACGGAACAATCATTCCTATTACGCAGGCGGAGAAAGACAGATTACTCAAAGAGTTTGGGAACCATACAAACCCTATTCTTCCAGATTTCCATGCCGACCCAGAGGTGCTATACTCAAAGAAAAACAATAAGTTCTATATTTATTCCACAACAGACGGATTCCGCGGATGGGGTGGATGGAAATTCAATGTTTTCAGTTCGGAAAATCTTGTGAACTGGAAGGACGAGGGCACAATGCTTGACGTTAAGAGCGATCAAGTGCCATGGGCAGTTGGCAACGCATGGGCTCCATGTATCGAAGAGAAGAAGCAGAAGGATGGAACATACAAGTATTACTTCTATTACAGCGCGCACAATCCAAAGAACAACCGCAAGGCAATCGGTGTCGCTATCGCAGATGATCCTACAGGACCTTTCGTAGATTTCGGCAAACCGATAGTTGATGAATCTCCTGTTGGTCACGGTCAGCAGATTGACGTTGATGTATTCACAGACCCTAAATCAGGCAAAAGCTACTTGTATTGGGGAAACGGATATATGGCGGGAGCAGAACTTAATGATGACATGACAAGCATCAAGAAAGAGACTATAACAGTGATGACTCCTAAGGGAGGCACACTTAAGGACTACGCTTTCCGTGAGGCCGCATACGTATTCTATCGCAAGGGAACGTACTATTTCCTGTGGTCGGTTGACGATACAGGTTCACCTAACTACCACGTTGCTTATGGTACAAGCAAGAGTCCGCTAGGTCCGATTAAGGTTGCCGACGAGCCTGTAATCCTCATTCAAAGTCCTCAGGATAAAATCTACGGAACAGCTCATAACTCAGTGCTTCAGCTGCCAGGCAAAGACCAGTGGTACATTGTTTACCATCGTATAAATAAGAATTACATCGAAGGTTACATGAGTCCGGGCACACACCGTGAGGTATGTATTGACGAAATGAAGTTCGACAAGAAGGGACATATCCTTCCAATTACTCCAACTCATGAAGGACCTGCGCCTGTCGTATTGAAAGCAAAGAAGAAGTAAATTCTTATAAAATTATTATATGGATGTGTCATCACTATTGGATGGCGCATCCTTTCATTTTGCCAACACGTCTGAACCTTTATTTAAATCATGGTGATTAAGAGAATAACAAAGCAATTCAACAAGTCTTGTGTCGGATATAATCTGTTATCTGATGGAGACAAGATTCTTGTGGGTCTTTCAGGCGGTAAGGATTCGTTAATGCTACTTAAGTTGTTGGCTGAACGTAGCCGCATATATAGACCAAGGTTTAATGTAGAAGCGCTTCATGTTGTCATGGATAATGTCCCTTATTCTTCAGATATAGAGTATCTAGAGAGTTTCTGCTCATCATTAGGAGTGCCCTTTCATATTTGCCACGCAAGTTTCGTTGACAACTCGCTTAAGTCCAAATGCTTTTTGTGTTCATGGCACAGACGCAAAGTGATGTTCCAGTTTGCTGAGGATAATGGTTTTAATAAGATTGCTCTCGGTCATCATCAGGATGATATTCTTGCCACGCTACTTATGAACATGTCATTCGCTGGTGACGTTGGTACCATGTCACCCCTGACGACTATGGACCATTACGATCTCACCATTATCAGACCGCTGTGCCTTGTTCGCGAAGATGATATACGTGAATATGCGCATATTCAAATGTGGAAGGAGCAGACACGCAAATGTCCATTTGAAGATGACACTCAGCGCAAGCATGTCGGAGATATACTCCGCCGATTATTGAACCTGAATCCAGAGGTTCGCTACAATCTTTGGCATAGCGCGGAAAAGGTGTGGAAAAATGGAACTTAATAAGAAACAAAAAAGGATTTATTCACTGGTGAACAAATCCTTTTTTATGCTAACATAATCAATTAAGATATATTTCCTTTATTCATTGGGGAAGTTTGTTCGTATATGAATCCGGGAATACGACTGATGGAGTAAATGTCTTTGCTTCATCAAAGTCCATTTGCGCATAGGAGATGATAATGATTATATCGCCGACCTGAACTTTTCTCGCAGCAGCTCCGTTAAGACAAATACATCCAGAACCTCTTTCGCCTTTAATGATATATGTTTCAAAACGTTCGCCATTATTATTGTCGACAACCTGCACTTTTTCGCCAGCAATGAGATTGGCAGCATCCATGAGGTCTTCATCTATGGTTATGCTCCCCATGTAATTGAGGTTGGATTCAGTTACTCTTACGCAGTGTAACTTGGATTTCATTACTTCAATCATCATAATACTATGGTGTTTAGCCTTTATATTTTATGTTGTCAATAAGTCTTACAGGTATTGCACCGCAAAATACAGTTATGCAACCGACAATATAGTCACTTTCATCCCAATTTGTTAAACTTGAAAGGGTGTTACCGTCAACGATTTCGTAGTATTCCACTCGTAGACCATCAACAGAGTTGATAGAGTTTATAACCCAAGTTTTAGTATCCTCAAGTGTGTGCGACTTAGCATATTCAACACTTGAGAAGAGGGTTCTAGATATGTTGAGTGCAATAGTGCGTTCGCCGTCCGACAAAAGTGTGTTTCTGCTACTTAACGCTAATCCGTCCTTCTCACGAATTATTGGGCAAGGGCAGATTTCCAACGGGAATTTCAGGTCATTAACCATCGCTTTGATTACAGCAATTTGCTGAAAATCTTTCTCCCCAAAATAAGCTTTGTGAGGCTCTACGTACATAAAGAGTTTGCTTACTATCTGGCATACTCCATTGAAATGCCCTGGACGGAATGCGCCTTCCATTACAGAATCAGTGGGGGGATAGCTGAATGTGCGTGTGTCTGGTTCAGGGTAAACTTCGTCAACTGATGGTGCAAATACTATTGAAACATTGTTTGCTTCAAGTAATGCACAATCAGAGGTAAGAGTTCTTGGATACTTATCGAGGTCATTTTTGTCGTTGAATTGAGTTGGGTTGACAAAAATACTGACAACTGTAATGTCGTTTTCCTCCACACTTCGTTTAACAAGTGATATGTGGCCTTCGTGTAGTGCACCCATTGTAGGCACAAGACCTATGGTTTTGTTTGATGCTCTGAGTGAATTGAGTTCAGACTTGAGTTCACTAACCGTATTAATTATTTTCATGTTCAAATTTTTATAAGAAACTTGTGTTCTTTTTAAAATTCCGTACAAAGTAAATCATTATTTATCATACAGTAAAACTTTTCTCAATATTTTATAACTTTGCAAAACGAAGATAGATTTTAAGGTAAGTTTTTAGGCATTAAACCTCTCAATTATGGTTATTGAAATATCAAATGGTGTTACACGCCATCCTGCTTACAGGATGAACAACCCTGTTAATTTTTGTTTGTGTAAGCGAGAACAACTTGCTATTGTTGGAAGAAATGGTGCTGGCAAAAGTCTGCTCGTAGATATACTTACAGGCAAGCATCCCCTATTAGGTGATGGTCCTAAATATGATTTCGGAAAGTTCTCTTCGAGGATGTTAAGTGACAACATGAAATATATTGCTTTTAAAGACACCTATGGGACAGGTGACGATAATCAATATTATCAATTGAGATGGAATGCACACGAAGAGGACTCTTCGCCTACAGTTGGCGAAGTTCTTGCTGATACATTTCAGGCTGTTCTTAATTCTGACAGAATAATAAGTTCTGTATCTGAAGAGGAAAAAGCCAAAATGAATGCAGAGCGGGGTTTAATGCGCGATTTACTTTACAAATCATTTCACATAGGTGATATAATAGAGCAAAAAATTACACATCTAAGCAGTGGAGAACTTAGAAAATTTCAATTGACACGTTCTTTGTTATCTAATCCGCGATTGGTTATAATTGACAATCCTTTTATTGGTTTGGACTCTGTTGCTCGCGAACAATTTGTTGAATTGTTTGAGATTCTCATCAGGGAGACGGGCATGCAAGTCATTTTGGTGCTGTCGCGTCCAAACGAAATTCCCTCATTTGTTACACATGTTGTAACTGTGTGTGATAAGGTTGTTAATGACAAGATGACACTGCGTGAATATATGAAAGTTTTGCCTAAGGTTCCTGTGCGCATGTTGTCAGATTATAAAACTCAAAGCATACTTCAATTACCCACTGACTACAATACCAATTACAATGTTGCAATTGACTTTAAAGATGTTTCCATAAGATATGGAAAGCGTATAATTTTGGATAAGTTGAATTTCACCATTAAATGTGGTGAAAAGTGGGCATTGACTGGAAGGAACGGTTCTGGAAAATCAACTCTATTGAGTATTGTATGTGCAGACAATCTACAATCATATGCAAATCAAATAGTGTTATTTGACAAAGAAAGAGGCACTGGCGAGAGTATTTGGGATATAAAGAGGCATATAGGATATGTTAGTCCAGAATTACACCGTTCCTATTATAGAGATATACCATCTGTTGAGGTTGTTGCATCAGGACTTTCCGATTCTGTAGGCTTATATATGCGTCCAAAACCGGAGCAAATGAGTGTATGCCATTACTGGATGGATGTATTTGGCATTAGACATTTGGCAAATACATCATTTTTACAACTTTCAAGTGGTGAACAACGTCTAGTACTCCTTGCGAGGGCTTTTGTAAAAGATCCGGCATTGCTTATTCTTGATGAACCTTTGCATGGATTAGATACTCAGAACAGTAGACTTGTATTGGATGTTGTCGAAAGTTTTTCTAAGCGTAATGGCAAAACCTTGATAGTTGTATCTCATTACCTGGAAGAGATACCAGAATGTGTAGACCATGTGCTCACTCTTGGTGTCAGTCAAGATTAACAATTGTTATGCCGGCACCGCCGAAGTCAACATGCTCGTCATGATAACTTCTGACCCCATTGATAGTACTGAGATGTTGACGAAGGATTGTACGAAGTATACCTGAACCTGTTCCGTGAAGTATTCTTACTGGTGAAACGTTGGCAACGATAGCATCATCAATAAAATAGGTTATGGCCTGAATTGCTTCATCTGCTCTCATTCCACGCACATCTATATCTTGTTTGAAGTTGAGTTTCCTCTCTCTTATGTCGTCTTGAGTTAGTTTCGTAACAAAAGTATTGGCACGTTTCTGAGTCAATGGCTTTTCTGCATGCTCTAGTTGGTCTGACTTCACGTTAGTTATTATCATGCCAAAAGTCACTTGTGTTTGACGATTGTTTATGCTTTTAATTTGTCCGACTGTGCTTTGACCTTTAATTTTTACGTAATCGCCAATGGTGAAGGATTCCTTTTCAATAGGTTTGTTTTGTGATATTGTTATATTTTCTTGAATTTGATTCTTATCTTCTTGCTTGCTTTTATTCTTTATCCTTTCCTTACGAGCAAGAATCTTATTCATCTGCCTTTGGATTTTGTCCTCCATAGCAGTATTGCCATGCATGTCAATTGTTTCTTTGAATTCGTTTAGCGATTGACGAATAGATTTAGTTGACTCTTTTTCGGCTTGAGCTTCCTTGATTTCTTTGATTGTTCGCTCTATTTTTGCATTAGAATCTTTAAGAAGTTGTTGCGCTTCTTCTTTTGCCTTGGAGAGTATCCTTTTACGTTCTTCGTGCAGTGCTTGTATTTCTGTTTCATGTTGGGAAATAATTTGGCTCATGATTTTTTCCTGTTTGTGAACAGTTTCACGCTTCTTTTCCCAATATTTTTTATCACGCAGAATGTCTTGCAGGTATTTATCGGCACTAATATAATCTTTACCGACTATCTCTGTAGCATCTGCAATTACTTCTTCAGGTATACCAGTTTTGCGTGCAATTTCAATGGCAAATGAACTTCCAGGATTTCCTATGCGAAGTTGGAAAAGCGGTTGCATACGTTGACGGTCATAGAGCATTGCACCATTAATAATTCCAAGACTATTTTGTGCAAATTCTTTAAGATTCTGATAGTGCGTAGTAATGACTCCATAAGTTTTTCTCTCATTAAAACGCTTCAAAATAGCTTCGGCAATTGCTCCACCAATTTGCGGTTCTGTACCTCCACCGAATTCATCAATGAGAATAAGACTATTTCCATCACATCCCTTCATCATATTTTTCATGTTTAAGAGATGTGATGAATATGTTGAGAGTTCGTCTTCAAGACTCTGCTCGTCGCCTATGTCGATAAATATGCTTTTGAATATTCCTGTTGTACTGCTTGGCGCTACAGGTATTGGCATACCGCATTGCAGCATATATTGAAGTAGCCCAACTGTTTTAAGACATACAGATTTTCCACCGGCGTTAGGACCTGAAATTAGAAGTATACGGTTTTTTCCTGTTAATTTAATGTCGAGTGGGATAACAGTTTTGTTGCTTTTATTAAGCGACATTTCAAGCAAAGGATGTATGGCTAGATCCCAGTCTATCAACGGTTTTGTTGCAACTTCTGGTTGTAGTGAGTTTGTACTGATTGCAAATTTAGCCTTAGCACGTGTGAAGTCAACTTCTGCTAGAAATTCGTAATTTTGTTGAATCTCATGTACTTCAGGGCGAATCGTATTTGCTATCTCAAGTAAGATGCGTTGGATTTCACGCCTTTCATCAGCCTCTAGTTCTCTTATTTTATTATTTGCTTCAACGACTTCTGCAGGTTCTATATATACAGTCTTTCCCGTGTCAGATTCATCATGAATAATGCCTTTTATACGGCGTTTTAGTGATGGCGCTACAGGTAGTACAAGACGTCCGTCACGAATTGTCGGTGACAAGTCTTTTTCTATAAGTCCATCGTTCTGTGCTTGACGAAGTATAGAATTTAAAGAACGTGATATCCCGTTTGCTGTGTGTGACAATTCTCTACGTATTCTTGCGAGTTCTGGTGATGCTGAATCTTTAATGTTTCCGAATTTATCTAGTATACGTCCTATTGTGTCGACAATGTGCTGGAATCGGTGTGTGTGTTCGGTCAGACTTTGTAGAGTAGGGTATTTAAATGTTTCTGTCTTATCGTCAATGCGGTTAAAATAAGAAATCATCAAATCAATGCTTGAGAGTGATTTCTGCAAATCAGATAGTTCGTTGACTTCAAGATATGTATTCTCAATACATATGCGCTTTAAAGGGGCACGCATATCTATGAAGTTGTGTTCTGGAAAATCTTCGTTTTTCAATATCTGAACAAACTCCATTGTTTCCGACATTCTTTGTTTAATGTATTTGTGGCTTGCAGAAAATTTCATCTCTGCAATTTTTTGCTGTCCTAATGCACACAAACATATTTCTGAAAGAATATTTCGTATGGATGTGAAACCGATTTTTTCTTCAAAGTTTGACGGGTAAATCATTTTGTATAGTTACATAGGGGTATCAGTGAAATACAATATGCATCAAGATATTCAACGTGTAACTTAGATAAATACTATGTTAGTTATAACTTGTGCGTTGACTTCATTATTAAGTTTATTGGCCAATACCTTTGCATGCATAGATAATTCATTTCGTACGACTGATGAATTTAACTTAATATACAGTGTTTGGTTCTTAATGAATATATTTTCAGTGTATCTTTCAAAACTTCTTCCGATGTTATTCTTCCAGACTTCTATTATGCGATGTTGATTAAGCGGTGTTTCAAGACCATTTAACCTTAAAATCTGGTTGACAATGTCACCTAGTTTTTCAGATTTGCTTTGTCTCATAATAGAATTACCAATTATTCTTCTGTAAATATTCCGTCCGAAACTTTATAAATTTTATAATTGCCATTAACTGTTTTTTGCAATATCACATCAAGGTGCTCCCTATTGGTATCTGTAATAAATATTTGCCCGAAAGATTCTTTTGACACTAGGTTAATAATATTGCTAACACGATTAGAATCTAGTTTGTCGAAAATATCATCAAGAAGCAGAATAGGGGACTTGCCTTTGTTGCTATATTTTATGAATTCAAATTGTGCCAGTTTAAGCGCTATCAGAAAGGTCTTGCTTTGTCCTTGTGAACCCTCACGTTTGATAGGGTAGGAATCGATGAGCATTTCAATGTCATCCTTATGTATTCCATAAAGAGAATAACCTACGGCTCTCTCTTTATACCGATTGTTCTGAATTGTATTAAGTAGCGAACCTCGTTGGCAATGGCTTGTATAATTTAAAAATACATTTTCATGGTTTCCCGATATGCACGAATAATATTCTTGGAAAAAGGGTATAAACTCATTTATAAATTTTACACGTTCTTGGAAAATATATTCACCAACCTCTGCCATGATTTCCTCATATATTGAGATTATTTCAGCATTAGGTTCTTCTTCCGCCTTAAGCATATTGTTTTTTTGTTGCAATGCTTTGTTATAGCGAGTAAGGTTTGCCATATACAATGCATTGAACTGGGAAATTGTGATGTCAATAAATTTTCTTCTATTTTCACTTCCTCCAATGATAAGTTCACTATCAGAAGGTGAGACCATTATTAAAGGTATAAGACCTATATGCTCAGATATCTTTTTGTAATCTTTCCCGTTTCTACGAAAGTTCTTTCTTTTCCCAACCTGTAGTGAGCATGTGATTTCTTCTATATCGCTACCAGAATCATATACACCCTTAAGCATCATGTATGACTGATCATGACGAACTATTTGCGAATCAATTGCATTAAAGGCGCTTTTTGTAAAAGACAAAAAATATATAGCGTCAAGCAAATTGGTCTTTCCCTCACCGTTTTGTCCTATCAGACAATTTACTTTTGGTGAAAAATTTAGTACGCCCTCTTCAATGTTCTTATAATTCAGCAGAGTTAGTTGTCGAAGTGTCATGAAAAAGCAGTCTAACGGATTCTGTCAAGAGATCTAACAAGGGCTTCATCTTTTCTTATCCCATGAATGGCAAGAATGTTCAGAATTAATGATATGACAGGAATGCATCCCATTAGAGAAAGGCGGAATGATAATTCTGCATCCATATTGAACAGAATGAGCTTTTCATAATATACATACGCAAAGAATGCGTAGGTTATGATGTAACCTACTAACAGGATTGAACTAATAATTGTCAATCTTAATTGGCGCATTCTCTTTGTATATAGCATTATACTTATAAGTGAAAGGAAGGATACAACTATAAGCAATACTCCCAATGCCCATGGACCTGCGCTTTGGAATTCTTTGAGACTATCGTATGTGTTGAATGTAAAATTAGTAAAATCTGCAACAGTTATTCCTCCTATAGTGTAATAGCCAATATTGCAGAATAGTCCAACAATTGACATGACGCATACAATGAATAAATATATGCTTTGTATTCTCTGTATCATTACCTTAAAAAGTTTTACATATTATAAAAGACGGTCACTAGTGTCTTTGGAAGGATTTCTATAGTAAATTTTGTCTTCAAGAAACTCTTGTGTTGCGATAAGTGTAGGTTTTGGCAAACGCTCGTAGTATCTGGAAATTTGTATCTGTTCGTCATTCTCAAAAATTTCCTCAAGATTATCGCTTGAATTACCGAATTCTTGGAGTTTCTTTGACAGTTCTTCCTTCATATTTGCGGAAATCTGGTTTGAACGTTTTGCAATTACAGCAATACTTTCATAAACATTATTTGTGTCCTTGCAGAGATCCATCAAATTACGAGTTTCCGTGTTAGTTGGTGCATTTGTCTTTTTGTAATCCATAATTATATTTTGTTAAATTGTTCACTAGTTAATTTTTGTTTATGTGTTTGTTAGAATCTTCGAATATCTTGTTTGCTTCTTTTATGTATTTACTGTCAGGAAATTCATTTTGGAAACCATAATATTCGTCTATAGTTTCTCTAAAACGTTCTTCGAGTTTTGCATCTATACTTCTGCTTGCCAACTGATATTTTGCTCTAAGTATCATCATGTACAGATCTTCACGGAGGTTTGTATACGGATAAGCTCTAAGTGCATTTTCCGCTGTTATGATACATGCTTCGTAATTACTTCCGCCATTGGTGCAATTTCCCGTATAACTACCGAGATTGTAGTATAATTTTGCAGAATTATATTCTTTTTGCACGAGACGGTCTTGCAGTTGGAAAATCATGTCGTTTGCTTCATCTCGTCTTGATGAATAAGGGTACAAATCCAAAAATTCCTGGAGCTGGTTGATTGCTGTCATTGTGGGAGTTTGGTCAAGACGGGGATCTGGAGATTGTAAGTATGATGCTTTCCCCGCATAAAACCTAGATAATTCTGCATATTCTCCTTTTGGATATGACTTGTAATATCTTTCAAGATATAAACATGATGTTTCGTAATCATTCACATTATAATAGCACATTGCAAGCATAAATAATGATTCTTGCTCTTTATCTGAACCTTTAAGAATCATTATAAGTTCCTCTAATAATTGTGCAGATTTAATATATTGCCCGCAAGTAAAAAACTCTTTGGCAGCCTCATACTTATAAGCATAGTCTGTAGACCTCAAAAGTTTATTATAACTGTTACATGAAGTTACAACTAAAACCAATAAGACAAGTATTTTAGATGATATCTTTTTCATTACCGGATATTTTAATTGCAAAGTTACGCATAAAGTTCAAGTTATCAAAAACTTTTTTACCGTCAGAACTAAATAAAAACAAGATACAGCTATATATGGAGAGAGAAATAACAATTATGACATCTAAATAAAAATAGAGCTGCATGCAGCTCTATTTTTATTCGAATATAAGTGCTTTTGATTATAGCCCGAAAAGCCTGCTCAAACCGCCGTCAACGCCGCTAAATCCCATGAATGCCATAGCCAGAAGACCAGCTGTAACGAGGGCTATAGGCATTCCATCCATTGCCTTCGGAAGTTTAACCATTGAAAGCTGTTCGCGTAGTCCTGCAAAAACAATCATTGCAAGGGCGAAACCTATTGCGGTTGACATTGCATAAATAATTCCTTGAAGTAAATCGTAATCTTTCTGAATCACAAGGATAGCAACACCAAGAATACAGCAGTTTGTTGTAATCAATGGAAGGAACACTCCTAATGCTTGATAGAGCGAAGGAGAAACTTTCTTAAGAATGATTTCAACCATCTGTACCAAAGCTGCAATAATTAGAATAAATGCAATAGTCTGCAAGTAAGCAAGACCATAGGCATCGAGTATATACTTCTGTACAAGGAAAGTCACAAGTGTGGCAAGGGTCAGCACAAAAGTTACCGCGGCACCCATACCTGCAGCTGTTGATATTTTCTTTGATACTCCGAGGAATGGACATATTCCCAGGAACTGTGCAAGTACAACGTTGTTTACGAATACTGCAGTGATAAATATCAATATATATTCCATACTCTATTATTTCTTAATTTTGTTAACTAATGCAATGAGATAACCAAGAACGAGGAAAGCTCCTGGTGCAAGGACAAACATGAGCATACCGTAATCTTCCGCATACAAGTTACAACCGAAGATTGCTCCTGTGCCGAGAATTTCACGAGCACCACCAAGTAATGTTAATCCCAAAGTGAAACCAAGACCCATTCCGATACCGTCAAATATTGATGAAATAGGACCATTCTTAGCAGCAAATGCTTCTGCACGACCGAGAATGATACAGTTCACAACAATGAGCGGAATGAAAAGACCGAGTGACTTGTCTATTTCAGGCAGATATGCCTTGATTATCATCTGAAGTATTGTCACAAGCGACGCTATAACAACGATAAACGATGGTATACGCACCATGTCTGGTATAAGGTTCTTAATCAATGAAATGATAAAGTTTGAGAGTACTAACACAAACATTGTTGCTAGTCCCATTGACATGCCGTTAATTGCCGAAGATGTGGTACCGAGGGTAGGACACATACCCAAAAGAAGAACAAAAGTAGGATTCTCCTTTATGATACCATTCAGTAAAACTTTAAAATTGTTCATAAAATTACTCCTTTCTTTTTATTTGTTTTCATTTGAACATGATGTTTTGTTCTCGTAACCTGACTTCTTGCAATCCTGCTTGTCGCAATCACCTTCATTGCATTCGTCGACACATTCATTGTCGCAACCGCCTTCACATTCACCATCGCAATCAGTCTTGCCACATTCTTCTTTATCGCAATTTCCACATTTGCTTTCTTCTGCTTCAGCCTGTTTTGTCGGTTCTAAAACAGTTTCAGCTCCTACAGAGAAATATTCCTTGTACGCATTTTCTATAGCGAGGAGGAATGCACGTGAAGTAATTGTTGAAGCTGTAATGGCATCAATACCACCTTCAACATCCTTGCTGACCTTGAATATATCCTTACCAGGGTTCTTGCCAATGATGTCACCTTTCTGTCCCTTTTGGAACCAAGTGTCAGCTTTAGCACCAAGCCCTGGTGTTTCTGCATGTTCAAGAACTGTATAGCCAAGAATTACGCCTTCATTGTCAAAACCAACAAGGACCTTCATTGGACCGCCAAAACCGTTTTCTGATGTTGTAATGGCAAAACCGAGAGAATTGCCGTTGGCATCATTGACTGCATAGCATGTAAATCCGCCGTTCTCCACTGGGTCGGCAACCTTAATGTCATCAGATCCCATAACGGACTTGATACCTGCATCTAGATTCTCCTTATTAATTTTTTCAATCTGAGGGGCTGTGAAATCATTGACATACGCCAATGCTCCACCTGCTATTATGGCGATGAACGTGAGTACAATCACCATGTTTGTTAGTGATGATTCTAATTTTTTCATTTCTTTACTACCTCCCCGAATCTTTTTGGTTTACAATAATTGTTGATGAGCGGTGTAAACGCATTCATGATGAGTATAGCGAATGACATTCCTTCCGGATATGCACCGAATGTACGAATAACTACAGTGAGGAATCCGATTGCTACACCATAAATGATTTGTCCTTTCTTGCTCATTGGCGAAGTTACATAGTCTGTAGCCATGAACACTGCACCGAGAAGAAGACCTCCTGTGAGAAGTTCTGCTACCGGTGAAGCGTAAACAGGATTAGCCCAATGCATAAGTCCTGAGAACACGAACACGGTCACGAGGATTGACACAGGGATATGCCATGTGATGATTCTTCTTACGAGCATGTAAATTAGACCGATGAGAATTGCTAATGCGCTTACTTCTCCGAGACATCCTCCCATGCTACCCAAAAGCATATCCATAGAACTTGGAAGTTGTTCCAGGATTGTAGGGTCGCCGGCCTTCACTGCTGCCTTCATGATGGAGAGTGGGGTAGCACCTGTTGTAGCGTCGAGATATGTTCCGAATCCCTGCCCTGGCACAGGCCATGTGGTCATCTGCACAGGGAATGAGATGAGAAGGAAAGCACGTCCTGCAAGTGCTGGGTTGAAGAGGTTGCATCCAAGTCCGCCGAATGTCATTTTCACAACTCCGATAGCGAAGAGTGAGCCAATGACAATAATCCATATTGGAAGGTTTGATGGAACGTTGAACGCCAACAAAATACCAGTTAACACTGCCGAACCGTCAGTGATGGTCAGTCTGTCGTTCTTAAGAATGAACTTATTGATTGCCCATTCGAAGAATACGCACGATGCAACAGCTGTGAGAGTCGCAATAATTGCACCGACACCAAAAAACACGAATGAGCAGATGAGTGCAGGAACTAGAGCTATACAAACTCCATACATATTCTTCTGCACGCTATCGCCACTATGTATGTGTGGTGATAATGATACTATTAATTTTTTTGCCATAATATTTTGTCAACTTTTTTATTTTTTTGCGTTGCGTTCTCTGATTATGCCCATAACGGTTGCTTTGCCTACTCGGACATAGTCAAGCAAAGGACGATTTGAAGGACATGTGTATTGGCATGAACCACATTCAATACAACTCACAATTCCTTCTTTTTCGGCTTTTTCCCACAATCCAAGTTCCGAGCACTTAGAGTAAATATATGGTTCAAGTCCCATAGGACATACGCTTACACATTTAGCACATCGTATGCATGGTTGTGGTTCCCCACGACGTGCTTCCTTCTCATTCATGATAAGGACGCCTGACGAACCTTTGCAGATTGGCACTTCAACGTTCATCAATGCCTTACCCATCATAGGACCACCGCCTATAACCTTACCTGTATCTTCTGGCAAACCACCACAAGCGTCAATAAGCTGACTCATAGGTGTACCCATACGAACGAGAAAGTTACTTGGCTGCTTAAGGCTCTTTCCAGTCACGGTTACAATGCGCTCAAACAAAGGTTTGTTCTTCATAACCGCTTCATATACCGCATATGCAGTTCCTACGTTCTGGATAATGGCACCAACGCTTACAGGGAGTGCTGGTGGAGCTGCAACTTGACGTCCTACTACAGCGTCAATCAACTGCTTTTCACCTCCTTGTGGATATTTCACCTTCAAAGGAACAATTTCAATATTGCTATAAGCCTTGGCCTTTTCAGTCATGATTCTGATAGCGTCAGGCTTGTTGTTCTCAATACCAACATATCCCTTGCTTACGTTAGCAGCCTTGATGAGCAATGATACACCCACAAGTATCTGTTCTGCCTTTTCAAGCATCAGACGGTGGTCTGCCGTGAGATATGGTTCGCATTCAACAGCATTGATTATAACAAACTCAGGTTTTGAACCAGGTGGGGGCATAAGTTTTACATGACATGGAAAACATGCACCACCCATACCAACAATACCTGCATTCTGGATTTTCTCTATAATCTCTTTGCTTGTCAATTCTGGTTTATCCTTCAAGGTGACGAGAGTTTCACTACGGTCAATGGTTTCAACCCATTCATCACCCTCAACTGTAACATACACGGCAGGCTTAGCATATCCACTTGCATCTACAACTGTGTCCACCTTAAGTACTGTACCTGATACAGAAGAGAATATTGGAGCAGAAACGAATCCGCCTGCTTCAGCTATCATCTGGCCAACCTTAACCTTGTCGCCTTTTTTGACTATAGGTTTGGCTGGTGCTCCAATATGCTGTCCCATTGGGAAAACTGCCACCTTAGGCAATTCTGCAACTTTAATGGACTGGGCTGCCGACAATTTGTTTTCTGCTGGATGTACTCCACCAATTTTAAATGTCTTCACTTTATCTGTATTTATTTTGTTTTCAAATAATTAATAAATTCTCTATACCTTTTATTTATTTGCCGCCAAGCAAAATCTGCATTGCCGCAGGAAGTGGTGCTTCATGGTTAATCTCCTTAGGGGTTGCAACTGGTTTGCTCTCATTTGATTTTTCAACAACTTCAACCTCTGTTGGAGAAGCGAGGACATACTGAACCGCAGGAAGAAGTGGGCCGTCAAATTTGATGACGATAGGGTCTTTAGGCGCAACTTCCCTCTTTGGAGCAACGGTCTTGGCTGCAGGAGCAGCCTTAGTGGCAGGAGTTGCAGGCTTAACCTTTGGCTTCTTGCCATTGATATCGATGAATGCTATGACATTCTTAGGACAAGCCTTTTCACACTCACCGCAGAGCTGACACTTATCAGGATTGATGTAAGCAACATTGTTCTCCACATGGACTGCATCAAAACCGCACACCTTCTCGCACTTCATGCAGCCGATACAAGCAGCGGCACATGCCTTAGTGGCAACAGCCCCCTTGTCCTTGTTCATGCACTCCACAACGTATGCTTCCTTGTTATCACCAGCAACAGGACGGATTTCAATGATGTTGCGAGGACAAGCCTTTGCACAAGCGCCACAAGCCGTACATTTCTTTGCATCCACTTCGGGCAAACCTGTTTGCCCGTTAATCTTGATAGCATCAAACATACAAGCTTCCACACAGTCGCCACAACCGAGGCAACCGTAGGCACAAGCTGTATCACCACTACAAGTAGTGTTGGCAACACGACAGTTCTTAACACCGTCATACACTGCAATACGAGGACGGTTCTCGCAAGAACCATTACAACGCACAACAGCAATCTTAGGAGTGGCAGCAACGGCTTCCATGCCTAAAATCTCAGCCACACGTTCCATAACAGTCTGCCCACCTACTGGACAGTTGAGTCCTTCAAGCGAACCATTATCTGCAGCCTTAACACATGCAGACGCCAATCCGCCACAACCGGGGAATCCACATCCACCACAGTTAGCCTGAGGCAACACCTCCGACACTTGGGCAATTCGTGGATCTTCCTTAACTGCAAATTTCTTGGACACAAAGAAAAGCACCAAAGATGATACTAATCCGATTGCTCCCAAGACAATCACAGCAATTAGAATTACGTCCATAAAGATTTTGATTAAATTATTAATTAATATTTAAGTTTAATATATTAAGGTTTTTCAATCCAAAAGGCAAACTTTCTGCTTATCCTTTTTTTATTTATTGATAGCATCCAATAATATAAAGCTAAAAACATCAGCGATATTACTATGGACATAGGTTCGTTCATCATTAAACATTTTATAGAAATGGTAATCCAAATCATCATTACAATTAACGGTATGACAAATGCAAATATTACAGCATTGCGTCCCATACTTTCTGAAGCGCATACTTTTACATTTTCACCGATTTTGTAATTTGAGCTAGCGTAAGAAAACACGTCAATAATCTTTTCTTTGCTTTCGGATGATGAGCATATTGTTTTGGCTTGACAAGATGAGCACGCCGATGATTGTACTATGCGTACCCTAATATGCTTTCCGTCTATATGCACTATTATACCGTTATGTTCAATTTTGCCACTCATTGCAAAGTAGAGATTACATTTTATAATGCAAATTTATAACAAAATTTGTAATTGTATGTCCTCAATACTTTATTAATTGTATATTAATCATGTTAAAACACATAATTAAGTGTTTTTTAAATCGGTGATTTGCCAATACAAAAATTTGGTATGACGGGGGATATTTAATTTATTAGTGAGTAGGATGTAAAGTTTGTTTGATATTATAGTTGACAGTCAAAAACATAAATTGTAACTTTGCATCAAATATCAATGAATTTATGTATGTAAAGAAATATCCTCGTAATTGGAAGGTAAAGAAGGGTGAGGAGTTGACTGAAATGGACAAGCGTGTTTTGTCTTTTCAGAACCGTGGTTGTCTTGTTCCGCAAAAAAAATTAATCAAAACCCCAGAACAAATTGAAGGTATACGCAAAAGTGGTATCGTAAATACTGGTGTTCTTGACTATGTAGCAGAGCACATAAAGGCTGGAATGTCGACGCTTGAGATTGACAGACTTGTCTATGATTATACGATTGCACATGGAGGAATTCCAGCGCCTCTTAATTATGAGGGCTTCCCGAAAAGTGTATGTACAAGTATCAATGAGGTGGTTTGTCATGGCATTCCGTGTGAGGAAGATGTACTTGAGGAAGGCGATATCATAAATGTAGACGTTTCCACAATTCTTGACGGTTATTATAGTGATGCTTCAAGAATGTTTGTTATTGGTGAGACAACTCCTGAAAAGCAACGTTTGGTTGATGTTGCTAAGGAATGTTTGCTCATAGGAATGGAGGCTGCTCGTCCTTATGGTTTTGTTGGAGATATAGGGAATGCCATTCAGCGTCATGCTCATAAGAATGGATTTACAGTTGTTCGTGATTTGTGTGGACATGGTGTAGGATTGGAGTTTCACGAAGAACCTGATGTTGAGCACTATGGACGTAAGGGTACTGGTATGTTGCTTGTACCAGGAATGGTATTTACCATTGAGCCTATGATAAATATGGGCGGATGGGAAGTGTTTGTAGATGAGGAGGATGATTGGACAGTGGTAACTGAAGATGAATTGCCCAGTGCTCAGTGGGAACATACTTTTGTAATGACAGAAAATGGTCTTGAGATATTGACTTATTAATTAATTTTAGCGGATATAATGGACGTATATATATTAGGAATTGAGTCTTCATGTGATGACACGTCGGCAGCAGTATTGAAAAATGGTGTTCTTTTGTCAAACGTTACTGCCAGTCAGGCTGTTCATGAGTCTTATGGAGGTGTGGTGCCAGAATTGGCATCACGTGCTCATCAGCAGAATATTGTTCCTGTAGTTGACCAAGCCATAGTGCAAGCAGGTATAACAAAAGAACAACTTACGGCGATTGCTTTTACTCGTGGTCCTGGACTTATGGGCAGTTTGCTTGTAGGCGTGTCGTTTGCAAAAGGTTTTGCGCGTTCCTTGGGAATCCCAATGATTGATGTGAATCATCTACACGGTCATGTTTTGGCTCATTTTATCCGTGAGAATGAGGATGACAACAATCAACCTGAATATCCCTATTTGTGTTTGCTCGTAAGTGGCGGTAATTCTCAGATTATCAAGGTAAATGCTTATAATGATATGGAGATTTTAGGACAGACCATTGATGATGCGGCTGGTGAAGCTATCGATAAGTGTTCTAAGGTTATGGGATTGGGGTATCCTGGCGGGCCTATTATCGACCGTTTGGCGCGTCAGGGAAATCCTGAAGCGTTCAAGTTTGCCCGTCCTAATATTCATGGTTATGATTATAGTTTTTCAGGACTAAAAACTTCATTCCTTTATTCTTTGCGTGATTGGTTGAAAGATGACCCTGATTTTATTGAGCATCATAAAGAGGACCTTGCAGCTTCTCTTGAATTTACTGTAGTTGATATATTGATGCGTAAATTGAAGATGGCTGTCAAAGATACAGGAATAAAGCAAGTAGCTGTTGCAGGAGGTGTTTCTGCCAATACTGGGTTACGTAATGCATTTCATGATTACGCACGTCGTTATGGATGGGAAATCTTTATTCCAAAATTCAGTTATACTACTGATAATGCAGCTATGATTGCCATAACGGGATATTTCAAATATTTAGACTCTGATTTTTGCTCAATAGATAAGCCTGCATTTGCTAGAATGACAGAGTAATATTGAGTGAACTTAATTAAAATACTGCGGTGGGGGAATCTTCACCGCAGTCGTGTTATATTTCCACCGCGGTCGATATGTAACATTAGCGCCTTCGTTTTAGAAATTGACTGCGGTAGTGTTCTGTCTCTACCGCAGTCGAGATTTATAATTATCGAAGTGTTTTTTGCTATAACTGTATTCCGCGATAGAAGTCAAGTATTTTTTTGCGGAATATTAATGTATATTGTGCTTGTATACGATTTGATGTAGCCTTGAAAAGTGCAGTTTTTGATTCTTGGTATTCTGTAGATGTTGCTTTACCGTTGGCATATTTCTTTGTCATCAAGTTAAATGCACTTTTGCTTGCTTCTTCAGCCATTAAACTGCTTTTGCATTGTTTTTGTGCGGCAATAGTGTTATAGTATGCTTGCTGAATTTCTTTGTATAGTGTCTTTCGGGTTTCTTCTAATTGCATTTGCTGTACATTATATTGTATTTTTGCAGAGCGTATAGAATTCCGCGTACTGAATCTATTGAAAATTGGTATTGACAACGAGAATGATAGACTCTTATTGAGGTTGTCGCGCATCTGGTCTGAAAATGTGGCGGCAGGAAAACCTGAGGTCTTATAATAATTAGTGCTAATTCCCGCTCCGAAATTTATGTTTGGATAGTATCCGCTGCGGGCAACACGTATGTTCTTTTCCGCGCTTTTGAGACGTAAAGTCTGTGCTTCTATTTGTGGTTTTGTCATTGATGCCTCGGCATATACTTGCTGAGGTGCAGGTAGTAGAGGTATGTCTGTTTGCATATTTTCGGTTAATGGCATTTCCACGTCAAAACTGTCGGGAGTGGGGTATTCTAGCAATTGTGTTAGTGTGAGAAGCGCTAAATGGTAGTTGTTCTCTTGCTGCACATAAGCAAGCTGGTCATTTGCCACACTAGCTTTAATTTCTGCAAGGTCTGTTTCGGCGCATTTCCCGTTGTCAAAAAGTGCTTGGATGCGCTTTTCTTGCATTTTGCTTAACTGTACTTGTTCACTTTGCACTTTAAGCAAATCCTTTTGGAATAATGCTTCAAGATATGCCGATGCAACTTGTATACTGATGTTGTCTTTTGTATATTGCAGTTCTGCCGTTGCTGCAAGTAAATCAAGTTTTCGTGCTTTTATTGTGTTGCTTATCTGGCCACCTGTGTATATTGGTATATCTGTGCCAATATTGAATGATGTACTTTGAGTATTTCGGTTTGCATATGTATTGTCAATCGTGAGTCCACGCCCGAAGTTGAAGTTTTGATTAGCTGATGCATTCAAACTTGGAAGCCGTAAGTTCTTTGCCGAACTGAGAGAGTTTCTTTGATTCTCAACATTCAGTTCCTGCTGTTTTATGCTGATACTGTTTTCTATCGCGTAATCGATACATTCTCGCAAAGTCCATTTCTTTTGTGCTTTCACATAAATGCAACAATTTGTTACGCACAAAGTAATAAGGATTTTTGCAAGAAGGCTATGCTTGTTGTGGATGTTGTTCATTGTTTCTATTTGCATGTATTTTATATTCCTTTAATTTCTATTCCGCGCACTTTTTCATCTGGATTTAATCCGCTCTTGACTTCAATGTTGACTCCGTCGCTTATTCCTGTTGTTACTTGTTTTCGTGTAAATGTTTGTTCGATGCTATCGACCAATACATAAACAAATACTGAGTTATCTGAAAATTCAAGCGATGACTCAGGTATCGTGACAGCATGTTTGACTTCGTCTAATACAATTTCGGCATTTGCACTATATCCAGAACGTATCGTTACATTATTGGGTACACTTATAGCGGCTTTAACTTCAAACAGATTAGCGCCATTTTCTTCTGTCGCTTTTGGTGAGATGTATTCAAGTACTGCATCGAGACAAAGATCTGGTATAGCTCCCACTTTAATCTTAACAGGCATATTCTCGCTAATGCTTCCTACTTCGGTTTCATCAATCTTTCCTTTGAATATCAGGTCAGACATATCTGCAACAGTGGCTATGGTTGTGCCGTCGTTGAATGAGTTGCTCAATATGACAGAATTACCTACCTTTACTGGGATGTCGAGAATTAGCCCGTCAATTGTTGAGCGTATCAGCGTGGTGCTCATATTTGCGTTACTGAGCGACATGCCGTCTCGAACGATATTGAGTGCATCTTCAGCATTGCTTTTTTCGAGCTGAGACTGTTTGAATGCAATTTCGGCCTTCTCGTATTCCTCGGAACTGATGACCTTTTCATCGTATAGACGTTTCATTCGTTCAAAGTCTGTTTGCGCCTGCTTAAATGATATTTCAGCAAGGCGGACTCTGTTTTCTGCAGAGCTAAGATTACCCATATCAGGTATGACCTTTACTTTAGCAATTACCTCATTTTTGCTGACAGTTTCACCTGCATCTTTGTATAGTTCAGTTATAATACCAGATATTTGAGGTTTTATATTTACTTCGTCACGAGGTTCAATCTTTCCTGTGAGTATTGTGGTGTTTTGCAAGTCACGAATTTCTGCATTATTGATTTCATACAAGGTTTTAGTGGGTTGTGATTTTTGGAACAGGAATATGAATGTTCCTATGAAAAGGCTAACGATAAGGGTGATGATTACCCATTTGAAAAATTTCTTCATATCTTTATATTTTTAAATTCTTTTAAAACATAGTCTTATTATCTTCTGGCCCTTATTCGTCTCTCATTGCATCGACTGGTTTAATAGCCAAAGCTCTGTAGGTAGGTGCAAGTCCCGATATGATTCCAAGTGTAACAAGTATGAGGGTGGCAAATAGTGCTATTCCAAACGATATTTGGAATGTTGATTCAGGAGATGTTTCGTGTGCAATTTTTTCTAATCCTTGTAGGCATATCACACTAAATGTAATGCCACTGAAACCGGCAATAAGTGTTAGAACAATGCATTCACTCATAATTTGTGTCAGAATATCTTTTGATGTAGCACCAATAGCTCGGCGTATACCTATTTCGGTAGTACGCTCCTTTACTGTGACAACCATGATGTTGCTTACGCCTATTGCTCCTGAAATTAATGTACCAAGACCTATCATCCAAACGAGAATGCTTATACCTGTAAATAGGGTATCGACCATACTGAAAATTGCTTCTGCATTGACCTTTATTACAGCTTGTGTGTCGTTTGGGCTGATGTTGTGAGTCCGTTTTACAACTCTCTCTACTTTGTCTTGCGCATCAGATATGTTATGGCCTTTCTTAGCAGTAAAGCAAAGCATGTCTATTTTATTTCCTCTGTTATATGCTCGTTGCAATGTTGTGAATGGCATGATAACACTTGTTTCAGGATTGCCGTTGATAGACATGCCACCGCTTCCTTTTCCGCTTACACCAACAATTTTATAATACACTCCATCTACTTGTATTGTCATTCCGCACGGATCGGTAATGCCTATGTATAGTTCTTCAACAATGCGTTTCCCTATGATACAAACTTTGCGTTCGTGTTTTATGTCGACATTATTGAGCATTCTTCCATATTTAATTTCAGGATTCTCTATTATGCCATATTCTGGATGTATTCCCTTAACAGTTACACCGATTTGCTTATTGTCATTCATCGCACTGCATCCCCATCTTGATATGATCGGGGTGATAATTTCTAATTCGGGAACAGCATTTTTGACACGGTTAACATCGGCAACTTCCAAATTCCATTTCCGACCTTTACGAAAGCCCTTATATGGTTCACTTGTATTTGAAGTACCTATAAACCCTGAGTTTGTTGCAAATCCAGCAAAGTTCTCAGCAAGCATAGACTCAAGTCCTTTGCCGCCGCCCATGAGCAGCACCAGCATAAAAATCCCCCAGAACACTCCAAATGCTGTCAAGAATGTTCTGGTCTTGTTACGAGTGAGCGAATCGTAAATTTCTTCCCACAAGTCTATATCAAAGCGCAATTTGAACATGTATTTTATCCTCTGAGTGCTTCTATCGGTTTAACCTTAGCTGCTTTATGAGCAGGTATAAATCCTGCTATTGCACCAGCAATTACAATTATGATTGTTGCGCGAATGCAGGTTGAAATGTCTACTGTAGGGTTGATGAACACTTCCTGCTTGAATATTCCTATGTCAAGTGTCTGATTGGCAACAGTTGCGTTCATATATTCACAAAAAAATATACCTGCTAACATCCCAATATAACCGAATATCGTTGTTATTATAATACTTTCTAATATTATCATCCCAGTGATATTCCATGGTTTTGCTCCTAACGCTTTTCGAATCCCAAATTCGTGAGTACGCTCTTTTACTGCTATGAGCATAATATTGCTGACGCCAACAACGCCACTGATGAGGGTGAGTAACCCAAGAATCCAGAATGAAGTGCTCAGAATGGATGATGCCATACTCATTTGTGCATTTTGCGATGCGGAATTCCATATCCATATAGCTCTTTTGTCATCTGGGGCAAAGCCATGCTTTACACTCATTGCATGACGTAGATTAGTTTCAAAATTTTCACTTTCAATCTCATTGTCAAGACTTTGGGTTTTCAATGTCAGACTATTTATGTACCGACCTTTGTTATACACAGACTGTACGGTTGTGTAGGGCGCATATATATTGTTATCAGTAAACATTGAATTCTTTTTGTAAAGTCCTACGACCTTGAAGTTGATGTTGCCAATCTTGACATGTCTATTGATAGGCGATTTGTTATCTTTGTAGAAGTTCTTTGCATTTTCTTCACTCATCACAACAACCTTACGCTTTTTCATCATGTCAATCTTATTGATAAAGCGTCCAGATGTCATCTCGATGTTTTCAATAATGGAGTAATCAGGATATACACCTGTAAGCGACACACTCATGTAATTATTGTTTACAGATGCGATTAATCCGCTTTGTGACATGTCTGCTGTAACCGATGTGACATTTTCTGGAAAGAGTTCATAACTCATTTCCATGTCGTTCTCATCAAGTTTTATGCTGCGTCCCTCTTGCATACCATGAAATGGTAGAGAAGTATACCCTCCCCATACTTGCAAGACATCAAATGAAAAATTACCGCTATTCTTTTCAAGAGTATTTATTATTCCATTGCTTGCACCTTGCAGGATAATGAGCAAAAAAATACCGCTTGCTACAGCAAAACCTGTAGCAATAGTTCTTAAGCGATTTCGCTTAATGGCTCCAAATATCTCCTGTAAAGTATCTGACATTTTAAATACTATTTCATGATTCCATTAATTCCAAATGGTGCAGCACTAGGGCTGATGTTATCCTCAATACTTTCAATTATACCATCTTTGATATGCACAATCTTCTCAGTTTGGTAAGCCACGCCACTTTCGTGCGTTACAACAACAATTGTCATGCCTTGTTTGTGCAAGTCTTTAAGTATTTGAATAACTTCAATGGAAGTTTTGCTGTCTAACGCACCAGTAGGCTCGTCAGCCAAGATGACTTGCGGGTTTGTAATGAGAGCTCTTGCTATTGCGACTCGCTGCTTCTGTCCGCCAGAAAGTTCGTTCGGGTAGTGGTGAGCCCAATCTTTGAGCCCGAGACGGTCAAGATATTCTAGGGCGAGGGCATTTCGTTTCTTTCGGCTAACGCCCTGGTAGAAAAGAGGCAAGGCTACGTTCTCAACGGCATTTTTAAATGGTATAAGGTTGAATGACTGGAATATGAAACCAATCATACGATTGCGGTATTCTGCCGCTTTGGATTCACTTAAGTTACTTATGAGTTTGTTGTTAAGTATATATTCACCTTCATCATAATCGTCAAGTATGCCGAGAATATTTAGCATAGTCGATTTTCCTGACCCCGAAGCCCCCATGATTGCAACAAACTCACCTTGTTTGATGTGTAAATCAATGCCTTTAAGCACATGTAACGGCGTGCCGTTGTTGTAAGTTTTATGTATATTGCTGAGTCGTATCATTTGCCGTATTTATATGTATAGGATTTCCATCCAGTAAAACATACAAAAGTAAAACCTTTTATGGAATATTGTACATTTTTTCATAGGGCTTGATATAAGTTTAACACTTATTATACTAAAATTCGATATTATTGGCTGTTTTTGATGGGCAATAATGTTTCGTCAATAAAACGCTAAGTACGAAAGTTGAACACGCTCCCTACGAAACTTGAGTTGGAAGTAGAGAGTAGAAGGTGTCAGCACAAACACATGGCAAGACACAAATGCAGAAAATGATGAATGGAATTAGACAATAAAGGGCTGTGCAAGCACAACCCTTTTGTCTTAAAATGGGGCAGTCCCGTCCGCCCCTTACATTATTTAAAGAATTCTCTAATTTTTATTGTTGCCACCTCATAAGCCTTTTCCCAGTCAGTGTCGAGACTGAATGGCGTAAATGTTGCCTTATCGTTTACATAGCAATATACCGTTTCTTTATCAGCGTCATTGAACAATGGGTTTGAAAGTGATGCGCTTCTGTATATTTCGATAACTTGCAGGCGCTTAGCAGTTGATATTGTACGTGCTTTCATTACGTTTGTTTCAAAGTCTGTGATGAAAGACGCCATGTTTACTGCTTGAGAATCATAAAAGTAACTGTCCCTCTCTGTTCCGCTTTTCTTTACTTGTCGGGCAATATAGTTGAGTGCAGTGACTTTGAATTGATTGATTTGTACTTGTTCGTCGCTTGATTGTGAGTTGTTAACAACATCTATAGCGCTTTCATATACTTTCTTGTATAAGTCCTGTGCTGAAATTTGTGTGATTCCAGCTGCTATTAGTGCAATTAAAGTTATAATCTTCTTCATTGTTTCTGTTTTTATAAATTTATGTGGTTTATGGTTTGTGTTTGTTCCCACATGCTAATAGGGTTCACAAATGTATGCCGTTTTGTCCGAATAGTCAAATATATTTAAAATGTTTAACATTATAGTGGATAATATTGTCCTTTTTTATCAATAACAATTACTTTTAAATAGTCTTTAAGTCGAAATAGTGCATTACCAGCGCCATTTTGAGAGTCGCTAATAAGTATTACTGTCTGACGACCGTCATTAAGTTTTCTTCCTAAACACATTCCTTCATAATTCCCAAAATTGAATTTTCCAATCTTTAGGTATGTGGAGAATGAACATACAGGCGTTTTGGATACTGGAACAGACTTCCCTTGGTCCCATATGTTTTTGGAGGATTCTGTTCTATTGACATCTTTTGGTCTGATATAGAATATTCTTGTGTTTGTATTGCTACCGATATAGTTTTTTTTAACTCTCACTTCGCGTTCCATTACTAACAAACTGCCATCGTCAAGTGCTGTTATCGCTGGTACTCCGAAGGCGTATTCCTTGTATTGCTTTAGATAGATTGGCTCTTCCGTCTCGTATATGTACTGCGCCACAAGTTTTAACTGCTCATTGAAATTTAGTAATCTTAAGCGTTTTCTACGAGATGTGCTGTCTTCGTCGCTTCTCAGATTACTTTCGGTTATAGCCCAATAAGTTTTTTCATTGTGAGCGTAATGCAATGCTTCAAACCCCTTGTTTGGCATTATGTTATCATTGTTGAATATGCTGGGGATTGCGTGTTTACGACCTGTTTGATTGAGTGTTCTGTCGTATTCCCAAATTTCATTGTCTGTTTCATCGCAAATGAAGAAAGTATTGGTTTGCGGATTGTAAGTAATGTCCTCACAATCTTTTTTTATAACATTGCTGTTGTTATTGTCTGGTAAGGTGGCGATCAACTGTATGTTTGTAATCTTCCCACTTTGTGGCGATTGCTCTATCTTAATGATTTTTGCTATTTTCTTTTGCGCATCTGGTTTATCAGATATTATAGCGAATGTATCAGCTTTTATTTTTGTGATTCCACTGTAATTGGCATGCAATATCCCTATTGAAGACATGCTTTTTTGCTTCAATAGGGATGCTTTTATTGTGGGCTGCGCTAGTGTTACGCAAATACATGTTTGTGCCAATATAAAGGCTATGTATCTGTTTCTAAATATTTGCGCTATGTAGTTGTTATTTACTTGCATTTTGTTCATTAATGAACTGTTTAGGCGACATGCCCGTTATGCGTTTGAAATATCGCCCAAAAAAGCTCTGACTAGGGAAATTAAGTTGCATGCTGACTGATTTTATGCTATGTCTTTGTTCTCTGAGAAGATTTTTCGCTTTTGTAATAACATATTCATCAATCCATTTTGATGCATTTTTACCACTATATTCAATTGTTACGGCTGAAAGGTATTTAGGCGTTATGTTAAGTTTTTCTGCATAGAATTGCACTTCACGATTAGTAACGCTATATGTATTTAGAAGTTCAAGGAATTTTTTAAATACGTTTATTTGTTTAGATGTTTTTCTCTTTGATGTGGTTTCATTCAGGTTGAATAAATTAATGTTATTTATAAATATGAGGTTTGCGAATGCGCGTGCAAACAACTTTTGATACTTATATTGAGGTAGAGAAAGTTCTTCTTTGAGTTCTTTATAGAGGTTTATTCTATAATTATATGATTCCTCATCACATTGCTTGTGCTTAAATATGTGGCTAAGCGACATGAGATTGTAATTTATATTCAAGTCTTTGAATGTGTCTTTTACTAGTTCTTGACAAAATACATGCATTTGAAAATTAAAATCAGTTGTATAATTTTTGATTTCCAATATGCTGTCTGGCGTTATAACAACACAGTCCTTCTGTCGCAAGGTTACTTCTTCTTCATTTACATCTATAGTTATACTTCCGCCTGTTATAAGCACAAACATCATTTGCTCAATTTTTATAGAACCTTTCCCTTTAAATTTTTGTAGAGGATATGACTGGTCATAGTTATCGTAAAGCAATATGTAATTGTCAATACTATAGTTGTTTATGCCGATTTCAGACGCAAGGTCTTTTACTATATTAATTTTATTGACTGGTTTCATTTATATAGGTGTTTTGTTTAAACGAATCTTATTGAATACTTGTTGATGTATTCTCTTGGAGACATGCCAGTTATTCGTTTGAAATAGCGTCCAAAGAAACTTTGTGACTGGAAATTCAATAATTTGCTAATCTCTTTTACACTTTTTGTATTTATGTAAAGGTGTTGCTTAATTTGGAAAACCACAAAATCGTCTATAATCTTAGATGCAGATATTCCTGTAAATGCGATTGTTGTTGATGACAAGTATTTCGGTGTTATCCCTAATTTATCTGCATAAAAGTTTACAGCTCTGCTATTCATGTAGTGTTCATCTAGAAGATCGAGAAATTTTTTGAATATCTGCTCTTGACGAGAATTCTTGTAATGACTAATTTCTTTATTGTTTTCAAGAAATTTATGAAGTTGTGAATAATATGCTAATATCATTGCCCTAATGGCATATTCTTTCATGAAGAAGTCTTCACGGTTATGCTCACGTTTGGCCATAAGGTACACAGATTTGAAATTCTGTATCTGCTCGTGTGTAAAACGGTGGTGATGGAATGTGAAGCAGTGCGTATACAGGTCACGAGTCATTCCGATTTGGCTATAAATGGCATTTGTGAGATGTGCCTTTGTTGCATATGCAAAATATAGGCAACGCGATTCTTTTACGCTGAATTTCGTACATGGCATGATTGTCAGATACTCATTTGAGCGTATTTGCAGATCTACAGAGTTGACACAGATGTTTAATGTACCTTTAAGTACAACAATCACATATACGTATAAATTATTATATATTTCCTTCGTTGGATTTATTATGGGGTCGTTTTTCTTATCAAGGTTGTCAAATATGATGTATTTGTCTTCAAATGATGAGAAATAAGATGTAGTATCAAAATCGTCTTTTCTAATAAGGTCATCATCTTTTATCATAGTATAGCACTAATTAGGTGTTTATATTTCGGTTGCGTTTATCATTTGTGTAGGTGTTATTCTTCGTTATCTTCAGCAGCGGAGCGCAATATAAGTGTAGTCGCCCCAATTGTAATGATTGCCCCGTCTTGTATTTCTATTCTGTCTGAATTACGAAGTATCGTGTTCATATAGAATGTACCGGTGTCACTTGGCGCATCACGTAAAATATATTTAATTTTGCCTTTAACATTTTCAACTGTAATTGTACAATGGAATGTGTCAATGCTAGGGTCGCGCGTATCTATCGGTTTATTAATTCTGGTGCCTTTAATGTATCTGCCAAATTCATTTATCCCTAATTCTAAAGGTATTACCTGCTTAAAAGCAAATGCATTTTCCACAACAATAATACTGCCGTAGTTTTTGTCAAATTCTCTTTCATCCAAATGGCGTTCTTGATGAATCCCTGTCATCGCAGACTTGCCTATGCGTATTCCAAATTCTTTTTTGCAGTGTTGGCATACGAACACGAGTGACTGGCCTTGTTCGTATTTTGTTTCATCAAATACTGTATAATTATCACATTTTGGACAGCGTACCCTTTTCATTATTTTAGTTATAATAATAGAGCGGAGGAAACAATGTTCCCTCCGTCATATGTTTTTAATTTGAATTATTTGTTAGTGTTGTACACCCATGCTTCTTTAAAGTAAGGGCTTAAATTTCTTAATGTGGAAAGTTCGTCGTTTGCTTCCTTAAAAGTGCTAAATGAAGAGTATGTCACTCTGTTCATTTTTCCGTTTTTGTTAAAAACCACATCAGAATATCCTTCCTTTTTTAGTTTTTCGATCAGAATGTTTGCATTCTTTTCGGTAACACATGTTGCTAAAACTATAACAAATTTATTTTCTGTTATTATGCTTTCAACTTTTAGGGGGGCTGAGACAATATTTATATTTTCTTCAGGTTCCTTGTTTTCTTTTATTTTAGCAACAAATTCAGTAGGATTGTGATTTGGCTCCTTTAGGCTCTCTTTTTTCTTGTTACTGATTTTTATAGAACTAGCCACATATGTGTTGCTTGTTGAATCAGGGAACGATTTTAATGCAGGGTACGAAAACAGGAAGAATAACAATACTGATGCCACCGCGGCAACAGCAATATCTATAAACCTTGTTTTATTATTGCTCTTTGCCTTATGTTCTTTGACTGGTTCGTCTGTTTCTGCAAGAACATCGTTAGTGCGTATTGGAAGAACAAGTGTATCTTTGAGTGCTTCTTTTATATCCCTTTCTTTGAGTGCCTCTTCCCAACTTTTAATGCCGAATGAATACATTCCATATAGCGATGGAGTCAGTATGCCTGCACCAACTTCTTCTGGCTCAAAGGTTATATTGCCGCTTAAGTTCTTCGATAAGACTCCAATGCCTTTGATTTTAACAAAACCATTAACATCCAGTTCGTAAAGAGTGTCATTGATGTCTTGAGTCATCTGCTTCTGCGCCTCAGGATATGCTGCATCATATGCGCTCATGTATGCCTGTACTAGCAAACCGTCGTTAGTGGCAAGGCTTTGATTGAAACAGACATTGCGGTATGGCGGTAAAAACATGTTGTCGCCATTTTCATTATAGCATGCAGATGCATGGTTTGCAATAAATGCGCCTAAACCTGGTACAATGACGCAATCATGTTCCAATAACAAGATTTCTATGTGCTTTCCTAAACTAATCATATTGCAAATATATGAATAATTTATGTGAAAAATAAATTTGGTGTAAAAATAATCAAATTAGAGGATTTATTCGCTCATTTTGTTTTGAGCAGATCTGGACGAAGGGACTTTGTGCGTTCGAGTGACTGTTGTAGTTCCCATTCCTTAATTTTTGCCTCATGCCCGGAGAGGAGAACTTCTGGAACTTTCCATCCATTATAGTCTGCGGGACGGGTGTATACCGGTGCTGCCAATAGATTATCCTGAAATGAGTCGGATAGAGCGCTTTGTTCGTCGCCTATTGCTCCTGGTATGACTCTGACTATCGCATCAGTCATGCATGCGGCAGCGAGTTCGCCTCCTGTAAGGACAAAGTCGCCAATACTAACCTCTTTTGTTATGAGATGTTCGCGTATACGATAATCTATGCCCTTGTAGTGTCCACAAAGTATGATTATGTTTTTCTTCATTGACAGTTCGTTCGCCATTGGCTGGTCAAATTGTTGACCATCTGGTGTGGTGAAGATTATCTCGTCATAATCTCTTTCCGACTTCAATTTTGAAATGCACGCATCAATAGGTTGGCATTTCATGACCATACCTGCGAAACCGCCGAAAGGGTAGTCGTCCACTTTTTTGTGCTTATCGTTTGTATAGTCACGAAGATTGTGAATATATATGTCAGCAAGCCCATTTTTTCTCGCTCTTCCAATAATAGATTCACCAAGAAATCCCTCAATAAGCTCCGGCAATACTGTTATTATGTCTATTCGCATTACGAAATATCTTTTCTATTGTTTATGTAATTTGCAAAGATACGGGTTTAGTTTTTTGGCGCAAAAAAATATTGATGTTTTATTGGATGTTCTGTTGATGGTATAGTGTGTAAGAGTTCTTTAGTGCATTTCCTTCGTGGTCCAATGCGACCGAGGTGGTGTTCTCCACCGCCTTCGTGCCATGTCATGAGGGCGGTGGCGTTGTATTGCGACTGCGGTGGAGTAGCGACGCGAGGGCGGTGGGGATGTGCCATGACCGAGGTGGATGAAAAGTAAAAAGTAAGAAGTAAAAAGTAAAAATTGAGGAGTAAGGAGTTGGGTAGTAAGGGGTTGAGGAGTTGAATTTATGAGTTATGAATTATGAATGGCGTGTTATTGCGATTCGGTGGCGTGGTATATCGATTCGGAGTGCTGGTATAGCGATTCGGTGGCGTGGTATTCGGAGTGGAGGGGGTGAAAACTGGTCGTTTTTTGTCCGATTTTGGCTGTGTGGAGGTATAAGTACTTGATATGCAATGTGTTGGGATTTTGAAATTAATCGAATCGGTGAAATTCTTAGAGGAATTTTATTTTCTGAGTTTACTTGTCTTTTATGTCTGTTCTCCGATTAGTGTTTTTACCACTTTTTTATGCGCTTTTACCACTTTTTTATGCCTTCACTCTGAATACGGAGCCACCGATTTGCAATACGGAGGGTCCGATTTGCTATATTTTAGGGTGTTTTTCTTGTATTTTTTAATATGTAATTTATTTAATATATTAAGTATCAAGTAGTTAACAAAGGTGATAGGGTAAAATATCTAAAATTCTCTTAGGCTTAGTCCGAGTCCGATTCGAATTGGCGTTTATTTTAGAATGAAGTGAATGCATAACAATGTATTTGCTACGAGAAAAAGGGAGTAAATTTTGTCGGGAAGAAAAAATGTTGTATATTTGCACCCGATTTATGCCGATGCGGCTAAAAAAGTGAATCACGAGCTGGTTCCGCCGTACGGTAAAACCCGTTTAAAACTAATTAATAAAATGTACGTAATCGTAGAAATTAACGGACAGCAGTTCAAGGCTGAAGAGGGCAAGAAGCTCTTCGTGCATCACATCAAGAATGCTGAGGCACAGGCAACTGTTGAATTTGAGAAGGTGTTGTTGGTTGACAACGACGGAACTGTAACAGTAGGTGTTCCCGTAGTAGAGGGCGCAAAGGTTGTTTGCGAAGTTGTTACTCCGCTTGTAAAGGGTGACAAGGTGCTTGTATTCCACAAGAGAAGAAGAAAGGGTTATCGCAAGCTCAACGGACATCGTCAGCAGTTCACTGAGTTGGTAATCAAGAACGTAATCGCATAACACTAACCTTAAAACAGAAGTAATTAGAAATGGCACATAAAAAAGGTGTAGGTAGTTCAAAGAACGGCCGTGAATCACATTCAAAACGACTTGGAGTTAAATTGTATGGTGGCCAGTTTGCTAAGGCTGGTAACATCGTAGTACGTCAGAGAGGAACTCAGCACTACCCAGGCAAGAACATGGGTATGGGTAGCGACCACACTCTCTATGCTTTGGTTGATGGTATCGTAACTTTCAAGAAGGGACGTCGTGACCGTAGTACAGTTTCTATTGAACCAATAGCAACAGCTGAGGCTTAATAGATTTAATGATATAGACGAATCAATTCAGGCATGTCTCGAGACATGCCTGAATGCGTTTTTGGAGATGACGGTTTTGATGCTATAGAAGGCTTTTCTGCTTACTTTTTGATGTAAAGATGCCGAAGAAGGTGTGAAAATGCAAATTAAAGTTGCGAAATACACTAATAAGTAGTATTTTTGCGGTATAAATACTTAAAAGCAATAACATGATATCAGGCAATGCACTTATTTCTCTTCTTGATTTGCTGGTGGTCGTCTGTGACGATGCTGGTAGAGCGAGTAGGGGTTGCCAAATCTGAATCATATATTTAAGATAGACAAAGCCTTTCTTGCTAATAGTGAGAGAGGCTTTTTGATTGCAAAAGAAAATACATAAATATGAAACATCAATTGAGAAGTGCCGTATGTACTGAAGGCCGCAGAATGGCTGGCGCAAGAGCCCTATGGGTTGCTAACGGCATGAAGAGAGAACAGTTTGGAAAACCTATCATTGCAATTGTCAATTCTTTCACGCAGTTTGTGCCAGGTCATACTCATTTGCATGAGGCAGGACAGATTGTAAAGGCGGAGATTGAAAAGATGGGCTGTTATGCTGCCGAGTTTAATACTATAGCCATAGACGACGGCATTGCGATGGGGCATGATGGAATGCTCTATTCGTTGCCTTCACGCGACATTATTGCAGATTCTGTTGAATATATGTGTAATGCCCACAAGGCCGATGCAATGATTTGTATTTCAAATTGCGACAAAATAACTCCAGGCATGCTTATGGCGGCTATGCGACTCAACATTCCAGCAGTTTTTGTTAGTGGCGGTCCAATGGAGGCAGGAAAATGGAAAGGCGAAAATCTTGACCTCATAGCGGCAATGATAAAGGGGGCGGACAAGAGTGTGAGCGATGATGAACTTGCTGAGGTTGAGAACAGGGCTTGTCCTGGTTGCGGATGTTGTTCGGGTATGTTTACAGCAAATTCCATGAATTCGCTAACTGAGGCCATAGGACTTTCTTTGCCTGGCAACGGAACAATTCTTGCCACCCATGTCAATCGCAAGGAGCTGATGAAGCAGGCTGCACGTCAGATTGTTAAGAATGCGCTTGCATACTATGAGGATGGAGATGAGAGCGTTTTGCCACGTAGCATTGCCACTCGTGAGGCATTCCTCAATGCCATGACGCTCGACATCGCTATGGGAGGAAGTACAAATACGATTCTTCACCTTTTGGCAGTGGCTCAGGAGGCAGAGGTTGATTTCACCATGAAGGATATTGACAGGTTGAGCAGAGTGGTGCCTTGTTTGTGTAAACTTGCACCAAACACCGCTAAATATAGTGTTGAGGATTGCGGCCGTGCTGGAGGAATACTTGGCATTCTCGGTGAATTGGCAAAAGGCGGTCTGCTCCATACGGGCGTTGTGCGTGTGAATGGTAGTACGCTTGCTGAAGATGTGAAAAAATATAGTGTTACAGAA